>Ga0247765_1000863_pt1 | contig 19026 bp, 19 predicted proteins | sample UWRJL106311C6_FD_179949 | JGI IMG/M metagenome (GOLD analysis project Ga0247765, IMG submission 179949) | Plant litter microbial communities from Arlington Agricultural Research Station in Wisconsin, United States - UWRJ-L106-311C-6 | ecosystem: Environmental > Terrestrial > Plant litter >... | reverse complement strand
CCCCCCCCCCAACGCGAACCGCGATGGACACCGGCAGCTGGTTCCGCCAAGGTCAACGCGAATTTCAAGAAGTTACTGAAAGGCCCGATGAGGCATACAACTATACATTCAGCTGCCGGATAGCGATGATGAGTTGACTGTAGAAGAGGAGGCAGACGAGGAAGCTGAGAAAGATTATGGAGACTCTAGAGACTCTGAAAGATGAGGAAGATGAGGATTCGGATGAGGAAGAGGGCGATGATGATTCGGATGAAGAAGATGAGGAGGAAGATGAGGATGCGGGAAGTCGAACATGAGTTAGTTGAGAGTGAGGCAGTCGAGGATGAAGCAATTGAGGGTGAGGAAGAGGAGAAAGACAATGAGGAGAAAGACGAGGATGAGGAGGACCAGGATGAAGAAGAGAAGGAGGACCAGGATAAAGAAGACAAAGATAAGGCAGTCGAGAATGAGGAAGACGAGAAGCCCCCATGCAACGATGGTGAGACTTGCATCTGCAACGAGCCTTCTTCAAAACATCCCAAACATAAATGGAAGTTCACAGCTGCGGGGAGGCAGAAGTTTTCCGATAGCATGACCATGGCTACCTTGCGCAACCCCGGTTGGTTCAAAATGTACACGTTTATGAAGCAATGCTGCATACGGCGTCCTCGAGGTCTACCAGAACATGTTGCTGGACTTCAAGCAAACAGCAGGCGATTACAAGCTACGGTGGGTCATTTGCTAAGGATTAGCGCTGTTTTTGTCTACCCACCGGGGTATAATAAAATGCTGGTAAGTTGGCCGGTCCCAGAGGTGACCAGAAGAAGCACACTAGACACGATATTTCACGTGCGCAGGATCGACGATGTCGAAACTGCGGACGCAACATTGAGCATGATTACCCACCTGTTCCTAACCATGTTAGCTACGCTGGAGCGTAAGAGGTTCATGTCGGCAGACTCGGAAATCCAGAACCTCGGCCTCATTATGGGACTTTTCATTCTGAGAATGCATGGCATCATTGAGTATGGTATGTTGGAGGACTCGGAGTCAGAGCCCATCGAACTTAAGACGGACAAGAAGGTTTGCGCTCCTCGCGAGTTCCCCAGCCACGCCCTTGTTTATGCATGCAAATACAATATTAAAGATTGTCGGTCCTCCCGAGCTCGATGAGATTATCGAAGATCTTGATGCGGGTGTCGATCTGCCTGTGCCTGCGTCCAACACTGACGAAGGAGATGTTTTCGGCCTCGACAAGGCGTTCGAATCTTACGCTGCCCAATACGGAATTATCTGTGCTTTCCTATCCAAGCGGGGGCATGTGACGAGGTCCAGCCTTGGAGGGGACGCGCTAGACATGAGTACGTGGATTAGTGATGAATGCAGAAGCATGGGCCTTTACCTAGAAAAAAAAGGAGTTGAATGCCCCTTGATGTTATGAGCAGGGGCTGAGCATCTATCTACCTTGTTGTATTGTTGAGGCACGTGGCAGGGCAGGACTGGTCCGGGTTGGTGTGGGGACGGTGTCAGTGAGACGGTCTTAGTGAGAATGGTGGCAAGGGTGTTGGTGCCGGTCGGTAGTTGGGATGCGTGGCGGAAGCGACAAAACTTTGACTTTATGATACCGGTAGCAGCGTAAAGGTAGTGTACAAGGTAGTGTACATGGGGCTGATATGTGCGATAACATCGAGTTGTAAAGTTTGTCCCTCTTGTTTTGCTCTCTCCCCTTGTCTCTTCTGATGGTCCGAAAAAGGGAGTCTAAGATCGGCGGATTCTCGATCTGACGTGGGATGGGACGGATGGAATCCCTAGTATTCGTTGGTGGCTCGGTAGCCTACATAACTCGACCTAAAAAGGCGGGGCTGGGCCATTTCGCCCCCAAATGGTGCAAGGGAATTGTGCCTCGGGTGTTGTTGTATGCAGGCAAGTTTGAAAGACTGTTCAAATCCGACAACGACGACGACGACGACGACGAAAAAAGTGAAGAAAGCAGCAACAACGAAGAGAACGAAGAAAGCGAAAGAACCGACCAGCTCTGACTGATGCTGGATAACGTCAGCCGGGCCATTAATCACACTGGGGCGACGTATTTTGTTCAGTCCATCAATGAAATTTCAACTTCACCTCTCCATCAGCCTTGGACGATCCGTGTCCCGCTTTACTTTTAAGATGGGTAGTGCGGACCCCTTGGGTGGCGGTACTGGCAGCGACAATGGTAGCGGCAGTGGTAGCAATAGCAACATCGGCAGCGGTAGCGGTAGCGGAAGTAACATTCCAACTCCTTCTCCTCCATCAGCATTATCCTCCGCTAGATCTACTACTGCTGCTGATACTGCTACTACTAACACTACTACTGCGACTACTACTAGTACTACTAGTACTACGACTGTCATTGGATCCCCTTCTTCACACAATGGGTTACATGTGTGTATTCCTGGGTATTTTCAAAACTCTCCCCTCGCCACCATCTACGCAAACCAAACTGGAAATTCCACTCGGGATTTATTTGCTGCTTGTCTTGAAGAAATTAATGCGCTTCTGCCGATTACGGAGGCATCATATCTTCATGACAATGCGGCGGGGGTGGGGACTGCCACTTCTCTCATACTGGATTCTATTCTAGGACAAGGGGAGGAGGGTATTATCCTTCCACGACACGGGGGTATGGGTACTGTCCCGAGGGAGGGCGAAGGCGCAGGTCGGGGAGAAGGAGAAGGGGAAGGATTTCCAAAGATTTTAATAACAGACATCGTCCCCGAAATGGTCAAGGCCGCGAGAGATTCTTTTCCTGTCCCCACCACATGGATATCTTCATCCCCAGAGAGGATCAAGATTGAGACCATGGTAGCGGACAGCCAAGATTTACGAGCTCTCATCCCCGACGAAACATTTACGCATTCGATACTGAATTTCAGCATCTCCGTCATGGCGAGTCCACGAAAATGTCTTGGAGAGATACACAGAACTCTGAAACTCGGTGGGGCTGCTGTAGTTACTACGTGGAAACGTTTCGGTGTAGGAGAAATAGTCAAGGCTGCGCAGAGGGTTATACGGCCGGATCTAGCGGGTATGGTTATCCCCGGAGACAAATTTTCAGAAGACGGGAGGTTAGTAAGGAGTTTGGTAGAGGTGGGATTTAACAGAGACAAGATCAAGGTGGTAGAAAAGAGAGTGGTGGTGGGCGGGGAGGGACTAGTTGGGTTAAGGGAGTTTATACTCGGCGAATTTACAAAGCCAGCGAGAAGGGGTTGGAGGAAAAGAGACGAAGAGAGGTGGGAAGGGGCGGTGGATGCGTTGCTGAAAGAGGAGGTGGAGAGGTATGGGGGAGTATTGTTTGAAGCTTGGGTGGTGTTGGCGATCAAATAGTACCTATAGTATCTCCCAGACCTGCGCGGGTGTAATTTGATTTTGTAAAGATAATGCCACACTTCCTAGTCTACCAACGAGCATCGATTGCGGTTAGCAAACGCGGGTTGAGACTAGAGATTCGTCGCATACACTGAGGAAATTTCGCCAACTTCATCCATGTATGTGCAGACATGACAAAGTGTACCTCCAGAATCTCAGCCAGTCTCCCTTCCAGATCAATAATTGTGTGCATATATCCAACACCTACCAGCCTTGAACCGACAATGGGTTGGAAATCAAAGACAAGTTTAAAAGATGGATATGCCATATGATCAGATCAGCTACTGGTTCTCGTCTACAAAGACCAAAATAGAGGGTCATATTTTGCTGACCACGTAACGGCCCCCCCTAAAAGTCAAGTCTAGTTGTCTTGCTCAAGTTCAGAGTTGCAGATAGACGGTTCGGCCTCGAGTTCCGAACAACTTGAGGCGTTTGTAGAACATGTGTTCAGTCCGCCGGCGGCATATATTGACAACAAGGGGCCTGGGTTCCGGTCTAGCAATTCCGCGCATTCGTTTCTCCTAGCATAGCGAATCCGGCCCTTTCAATTGACAAGGCCACTCTTTAGCTAGAGCGATCGATCACACATGTTTTCAATAGGACATATAGCACGAGCACACATTTACGGACTAGCCTTTTTTTATTTTTTTATTTTTTACCAAACTGAGTCCAGTCAGCTTAGTCTTTGGTGGAAAGAACTTGCGGCGTAGACAGATAGATAGCTGAAAGTTCGCGGCACAGACAGCTGAAAGTTCCACAGAACTGAACTGAAAAAAAAATTTATTTAAAAAATTGGAATTAGGCATCACTTTACCGGGCCAACCGGGCCAATCAAGACCACTCCATTGATAAAGTCACGTGCTTTCCACCCCCACTTTATTCTCACCTCGTCTTTTGCTCACTCATCTCACACTTCATTTTTACTTTCGTTATACCAGTTTCACTCTGTCGCGCACTACAGCCATTACAAGTACACCAAACCACACACTGTGCAGTTGACAAGCTTTTATCAACTGCACATCAACATAGCATCTTTTTACCAACCAGATAGCCAGCCAGCGGGCGAGCGCGCTTTGGCAGCTCTAAAAAGAAACAAAAAATGGACACCTTTACCTGGATCCTCCTGGCCTTTGTGCTCTTCACCATTGTCCGCGTAAGTCCTTCCTCTCTCCAGTCTTCCCCTCCATCTCCATTTCCCCATCAAATCAATTTCAATTCCAATTCCAATTCCAAATTCCTCATCTAATTTCATATTCATACATACTAATTTCAATAAAAAATTCAGGCGATAATGACCCCCCGCACGCCTATTCCCGAAACCTCTACCAAAGTCCATAAAGTCACGTCCCCTTCTGAGCTCGACGCGTTGCTCTCTGCAAACACCCATGTCGTTGTCGATTTCTACGCAGATTGGTGTCCGCCTTGTCGGGCTATCGCGCCTGTTTTCTCTGAGTTGGCGGATACGCATGCGGAACCGGGCAAGTTGGCTTTTGCAAAAGTAAATGTCGATCATGTCAATGAAGTCGCGGGCCGGTATGGCGTTTCGGCAATGCCCACTTTTGTCTTCTTCAAGGCAGGGAAGCCGAGTGGTGTCAAGGTGGAAGGACTGCAGAGTAGAGGGTCCTTGGGGTTGAATGACGACGGGCTAGTGGAGAGGGTGAGAGGGGCGGATCGCGCTGCGTTGCAGGCGGTGGTGAAGGCTTTGGCAGGTCAGTAGGTAGAGGACGAGGAGAGGCGACGGAGTAGTGACATCCGTCCTGGGGTCGCTTGTAAGGTCATGTTGTCAAATTTTGTCAAGTTTGTTACGATACTGCGTGTTTGGTAAATGTTGTTCTCCAAGAGAGTATTAGAAATAGCTAAACATTAAGAAGAATCCAGATATGGTCGATCCAAGGAAAAAGCCAAAAAAACAACAACAACACATTGAAACATTACCAAAAAAAAACCTCGTAATATTGTGCCAGTCCAAATCCCGTCCAATCCGAATCGTTCACATCCGTAGTTCAATGCGCTGATGCGTCCAAAGTATTCTCCCCTGATCCCTTCACAAAATGAGGGACAAGTCCAAACTAAACTCACATCCCCGGGATTATGGCCCGTTGAAGTTCGAGTAATCTTGGTACTGAAACTGGTGCTGCTGAGGAGCGGCGGGCTGTTGAGCCATGGTAGGTTGCGGAGCGGTTATGGGTTGCTGAGAGGCGATTGGTATCTGGCCGGGAGTAAGCTGATGAAGAGCAATGGATTGCTTAGGAGCGATGGGTTGTTGAGGAACAATAGGTTGCTGAGCAGCAGTGTTTTGCTGGGCAGGCACGGGTTGTTGGGGGACTGGTATATATTGCTGGTAAGCGGCAAATTGTTGAGGCGAAATGGGCTGCTGAGGAGCATTGTGTTGTTGGGGAGCGACTGGATGCTGAGTGGGCATGGGATGATAAGTAGCGGTGTATTGCTGAGCAGACATGGATTGCTGGGGTATAGCGGTCCCCTGAGCGGCCGCGGGCTGTTGGGAAGGGACAGGTTGCTGAGGTAAAACGGGCTGAAGAATATTCGGTTGTTGAGAAGCGATTGGTTGCTGAGCGGGCATGGAGTGATGAGGAGTGGTATATTGCTGAGCAGAGACTGGCTGCTGCGGAATAATGGGTTGGTGAGCGGTCACGGGCTGTTGGGGTGCGACAGATTGCTGAGGGGCGATGGGATGCTGGGTGGTGGTTGGGTGCTGAAGAGTATTGGGCTGCTGGGGAGCAACAGTTTGGGGAGTTCCAGAGTCCTCAGGTGGGGTGGTGGGTTGCGGTGGTGCCGCCCCGGCCCCAGATATCGGCTCCGCGGGTGGCTGGGCCGGATTCGAGGCCGCGGACGGATCAACTGCTTGCTCCGGGGTTTCCTCTACTGGGGCACATTGTGGCTGGTTTCCAGGCTGATTTTGAAGCTCATCATCAGGTTGGACTGGCGGAGCATCCTCGGTGGGGTTGTTCTGTTCAATCAACTCGTTGACGGCAGCCTCAACATTCTGGATCATTTCAATTTCAGGACTGGTAGTACTGTCCTCTGTGACTTGCGCGTTTTGGGTGACGGGGGCGATGTCAGCAACCTGATTGTTTCCAGTGATCTCGTTGTTCTGAACGATCTCAACAGTCGTAATATTATTCTCAACCAGAAGAACATCATTGCTGACTGCAATGGAAGCCTGCTGTGCCGATTCTGGAGGCGCTGTTGGAGTGACTGTCGCATCGGCATATTGGCTGATTGCTGGCTGTGAAGGCAAAGGGGCAGTTTCTGGACATTCTTGCTGTTGGGCCACCATAGGCGGGCCCTGATACTCGGGTTGCGCGGGCGGTATCCAGGGCTGTGGCGTCTGTGAAGGATCCATGACTTGCTCCGGGGGTATGGTGTAGGGTTCTTGGGGAGGGGGTTGCTGAGCGTCATACATGAACTGCTGCTCAGGATATCCCCACTGCTGCTGAGGCTGCTGGGGCTCCACCGGGGCAGGACTGAAAACAGGCTCTTGCTGTTCCGTAAAATAGGGCTGCTGTTCCGGAAATGGTTGGCCCATGTATGGCTCCTGCTGGAGGGCATACGCATCTTGAGTCACAACCGCTGCAGAGGGATCTTCTGTCGCAGGATCCATGGTATCTTCCGTTTCATCCAACTCTTCGATTTGGAAGGCCTCCTCGTCATCCCCGTCCTCACCGAAGCCGCCGTCCAGGCTGTCTGCGACTCGTGCTGCCGCGCCAATCATATTGACTGTGGTAGACAGACGCTTTCCCTTTCCCAATTTTCCCATCTTCTTCCCTGCTATCTTCATTCCAAGTCCGGTAAGCTTGGCAGCAGCAACAGTGGCGGTGTAAATCCCGGAAGCTGAAAGATCGGATGCCGCGGACAGCTTAGCTACGTTGTTGGCAACACTCACTGCCGTGTTGATGTCTGACGCACTCATTCCGGGCTTCGCTACTTTCTTCGACCTCGAAACCGCCATAGCTGTTCCGGGGGCGGCGGCTACTCCTTGCTGAACAGTCCTGGGCTGCGGCTGTTCGCCAGGCCGTTCCCATGTCGAGAGTTGGAAGCGGTCGTGAACGTAAAACGGCACACCGTCGGGTGTCCTGATCGTTCTCCAGCCCGGAGGCAGGCCATTTGCCTTTACAGGCCTTTCCCAGGATGTTGTATTGGAAGCTGGGTGAAGATAATAAACCTTGGCGTCTGGCGTTCTCATCTCTTGCCAGCCAGCCGGGAGAGCTGAGCTGTCGGTATTGTCATCATCGAGAGCTGGGATCGGCTGGAGATGTGTTTTGAACCCTGTCTCGTTATGCGTATACCAGAACCGACCCGATGCATTCTTGCGAACAGTCCAGATATTGGTGAGGGTAGGTCCTATACTTTGCTGGCCCTGCAATTGCAGGTCTGAGTCGGCAACAAAGAAAGAAATCTCGTGCGGGTGGCATGATGCCGCAGCGCCTGTAGTGTAACACCAAACGCAGACACTCGTTGTGAGTTGAGCTGTACTACAGACGAGACACGTGAAGATGGATACATTGGCGGCAATGGCTGTTCGAGCCGTCAGTTCGCTTTTCTACCAGCAGTCGGGGGTATAAACATACCTTGCTTGCACGATGCACAGATCGTGGCCCCAACAACGGGAGATCCAGCAAATGGTGTCCCGATTGGCATTGCTACAGTTGTGAGTGGCGAGCTGGGTGCGATGGTGGTTGCCAGGCTTGTTCTGCGGCTAAAATCATTCGACTTGCTGGCGACGCTACCGGCCGTTACACTGCGCCGAAGTTGTCCGGGGCCTGGGACCGGGCTCGGCATCAAAGCCTGACCCGGCATGGGAGGGAAGCCGGGGGCCAGAACCGGAGCCGCGGTTGGCGTCGGCGCCGGAGTTTGGGCTGGGCTCGGAGCCAGACCGGGTGCCGGAGTCGAGGTAAATTGTCCAGGGGGAATAGTTCCGGCTGGGGCTGATGACGCCAGAGGTGCAGCTCCAGGGGACATGGTCGATGGGACCGACATGGTCGGTTGCACAACTGACAATGGACGGGGTTGCATTGCGAGATTCATGTTGGTATTCATCGTCGGTAATCCGGAAACAGAGGGGGGCGGGGGACTTGCACGAGGAGGGAACATGGCAGGCGGGTATGGCGACGGTGCTTGGTGAGAAGGATGTGTTGAACTCGGGGTCACGACAGAACTCGGCGCCGGATACGCCTGTGAGGGGATCGGCGTCGGGCCGGGCAGAGACGGCGCCCATTGAGGCTGGATAGGCTGCATAGGGCCTGCCATTCCCGGAAGCTGGGTGTTGGGGTAGAAGGGAACGATGCCGTGGGGCGTGGAACCTGGGGGGACAGGCCCCATCGGCATCAAACCCGGGCCAACGGGCGCTGGCATCGGCATCGACATTGGCATGGCGGGATGAGGGTTTGGAGCACCCTGCGATGGCTGTTGCGTGATGCCTCCCGGGCCCTGGCCCATGGGCTTCCGGCCGATCGGTTTCCGGGCTATCGGCATGTTTGCGTTTCGCGCGCGCTCTTCAGGACGGTAATTTGGTAGTTGGTGATACGCGGGCGGGCCAGGTGGTGATGTTTGGAGCAAGCAGGTCTCGATTGCGTCCCAACTGTTTTGTGCTCAGCCGCATGGCCAAGATCTAGCGGCAGACCAGGGTCCCTGCATGGTGGCGGGCGAGGCCGGAGATGACTGGTTCGTGGTGATCATGGCGGTTCAGCTGTTCAATAGCGGGAAAATTGGCGAGCTGGATAACCTATCGACGACTTCTTCGGGCTCGCCAAGCTCTTAGGATTTCGAGGGGAATGAAAGTCACGCGTTGGTCTAGAACGAGCCGACTCCAACACGGCGGCCTTGGAGGGTAATTGCGATTTGGAGGCTCAGCGATTTGCCCGACACCTGCGACGGCTTGCCGACAGCTCTTGCGAGCAGTGCCAAGTTTTGCTTCTGCTATTTTTTGCTAGAAAACTTGTTCTCCAGCTGTCTTGGGCGCACCTTCCCAACCAACTGCAAGTTTTCTGATGGATCCATGCCGCATTTCTGCCTGGCTGCGGGGTTGGTGCATCAATGGCCGACAAACGGCAGCTGCAGCTGCAGTCTGCTGACCTAAGGTATGTGATGGCTGCATCTGGCACTGTCTGCTAGTCCTCTTGCGGAGATATCGAATCGGCTCAGCGACCGATCCTGCCTATCGAACAGGATCTCCTCCCGTAAACCCCGACACGCCAGAGCTTGGTCGGTGCTCCGGCGGAAATAACCGGCTCGATTCAGAATGGAAGTGTCCGTGGATTATCGCCACCGGTCGTATCCCCCAGACGGAAACCCGGCGCACCTGTTCGGCGGTGAAAACTGGGGCGATGTTTGGCCTGAGAAACCGGAGCCTGGATGCCTTGCCGCTTGCCTCGCCGATTTCAAGCCCACTGACCCGGATGCCCGCATTTCGGGACTTGCCCATGCCTATTTGTCGGTAGCCGCCAACGAGGGCGTCTGGACGTTTCATCTGTTCCTGGTTTTTGGCACTGCCCTGTCCGGCCTGGCCGCCTGGTTGTTCGTTCATCTCATCGAGACCCGAAAATTCCCTCTCTTGGCCCCCCTGACTCTGAGTTTGTTGCTCGGCGTCTATTGTTGGGGGTACATCGCTTTGACGTATCGCTTCCGGTGTCTCCTATACGAGGTGCTCCGATTCGGCTGCGTCGACACATTCCAACTCTCGTGGGCCTTCATCAAGAGGACAGCGAAGGCACCACCCCTGTCACTTCTTAGATGGCAAAACTCCGAACGGCACACGGTCCAGGATCGGATCCGCTCCGACGAAAACACCATAACCCGACCGGCAAGCAACCTCTGTGCGGTCTGCAGCGGCATGGTGGCTGAATCCCGTTTGCTGAGGGGAAGTATGCCCTCCGGCCTACTGCGATGGAACCGGCCGAAAGAGGTCTGTCCGCATCACTCCTTAGTTGGCCTGAAATCGTGTGCGGTAGGCTGCCCCTTGTGTGCCCTGCTTCTGGCCTCTATTCGGGCGAGGCTCGGTGGCTTTGACAGTACAGTTGCTGTGCCAGACACCCCTCTGCAAGCGTCAATCTTTGAGCAACAAGGACCCAGCGAGGCCGCCCCTTGTCTTGGCATTCAACTGGCAGGGAAACAAATTGAGACGGAGCAGCCGGTGGTGATATCAAAATTGGAAGGGCTTGAGGAATTTGGCAGAAGGCAATTCCCGACCTGGGCCACCGCAGCACAGTGGATTGGGTCTTGTCATCTCAATCACGAGCTATGTCATGCCGGATACGCGAGCTTTGTGGGGCGGTCTGACACCTTTATCCCTCCTTTGCTGCTCAAGATCCGGGGTTCGGGGAGCGAGAAAGGGAAACTCCTTGTGTCGACTGTCGAAATCGTCTCGAATCCTCGTGGCGAGGACGGAGGGCCCCCAGAATACCTTGCATTCAGTCGGTCTTGGGGGTTTGAGGAACCTGCAACAGATGGCACGGCGACAATTGGCGACTTAAGGCAACCGACCAATGTCGAAGAACTAACAGGCTCATTGCGCCGAGCTGTCACCATCACAGCTAGTCTCGGCTTTCGGTATCTGTGGATTGATCTGGTCTGTGTCGACCTCGCCAATGGTGCACCACAACAAAGATCAGAGCAGATGATCGGGATGACATTTGCCCACGCTTCATGTACAATCATGACAGCGAGGCCACTGCTGTCGTCTGAAGATCCTAGACCCAGTCATGGAGACTTTATCCTTGAAAGACTGGAAGAGCCGAAACCGGGGTTGTTGGAGTTCCGGCCGTTCCTGGCTGCCCGGCTTTCCGTGGGCCAGACTTCGGCATCGGATCTTGTAGGAATCGATGCATTATTCCAAGAGCACGTTGACCGCCATGGCCCTAATCGCCATCCACAGGCGTTTCAGGAGAGATTGCTTTCCCGTCGATTGTTGTTCGTGGCCGACGGAAGTCCTGTGTTCTTTGAATGTGACACAGTACGTACGACGCCGCATCACCAACACGGCGTCGGATACAAGATGACTCCCACGATAAAAACCGGCGAAAGGGCATGTGCCCCGGAAGCAAGCTTCCTTGGCCTGACCTACTCGTATCGAACACGAGAAAAGATGGTGGACCCCGAGAAAGGGGTTTTCAAATGGGAGACACTGGTTATTCCAACAATGAAGAAAGCCCCCAGTCAGCAAAGACAGCTCGAAGATTTGCGCGGGTCTCGAGCGTGGAGGAGGTATCGAGGATATTTCCACCGCTTACTTCGCGCCGACCCCGGAGGGAGCATGTGTGTTATCTCGAATACAGACCGGTGGGCCCAGAAGCTGTCCCTGCATAATGCATGGTACAACCTCGTGGCCGAATTCACATCGTTGGGGAGAAGTAGTTTGGATGTCTCACCGATGGGCGGCGGAGAAGAACTGGCAGAAATTGCAGCCATCATCCAAGAATCGCAACAGAGTAGCGGCGGTGTCGGTGGCTTTGTCGACGGGCTGTGGCTAGGCTTACTCCCGGTCGACATCCTTTGGCATCGGGTGGGACGGTCATCAGACGAAGACGTGCACAACCCCACCAGTCCCAGTCAAGCTTCTCCACTATTCCCGGAGCTACCGAGCTGGTCGTGGACTTGTGTTGGTGGACCCGTCTCGTCCGGTCTAGTTGTGCCGCCGTCACCCAACTTGCGGATGAGCTCTCTTGCGAAATCGTTTGCTGTAGAAAACACGCCTGCCGATCCTGATGGCGAAAATCACAGTTCTCGACTCCACATTCTGCACTATTCTGACTTGCTTGGGATGGGCGAAATCCAGAGTCAAGATAAGACTGGGATATTCTTCGACAGCTCAGCAGTGACCGAGAGGCCCTGCCATGGTGAGGAGGAAGCGTGTCTCCCATTGCTGCTGACTGCGACCTTGAATTTGGGCCCTGGGGGGTTCCATCCTCATCCTTGGCAAAAATATACGAGCCGCGAGGTCCACGGCCTAGTGATAGTTAAAGAGGGCGATGGCAGTGGTGACTATCGTCGGGTTGGGTACTTCAGGACAGGCAGACCAGAGGTTGTTGAGAAGGCCCTGCTGTCTGCTGGAACCCGAACTCCTACACTGCTACGGTTACGGTGAGATGAGGGCGTTCTAGTTGGTTGACACACATATGAACGGTGCTTGTTGCCTGGTGGACATTTGATGGAATAGAGTATTTTCTTTGGAAAACAGGCGACGCCTGGACAAAATGACTTGTTCAACCAAAAAGTCTCCCGGCAAGGATCTTGTGCCTTTCACAGCCTTAACCGTGGGGCATCTCATCAAAGCCCATGTTTTCATTCTTAGCAGTTTGAGCTGTTGTGGGGATGTTTGTTCCAGAATCCGATGGGGCTGCACTCGGCTATCTCCCTACATGGCGAGATGGGCTTCAACCGATCCCATCCACGTGGTACTGTTCAAAGAAGGGCGCCAAACCAAACGGCAAGCAGTATTCATGTGAGTCACGTCATTTCCCCGGATGCGGTCAAATTTTTGTAGGCCTGCAAACATAGGGAATGTGGCCGAGTCGCCCGTTTCAGTGGGGGTCTTTCATGTTGCTCCCTCTGTCATTGTTGCAGGATATAAAAGGGTGTCGGAGCCCCAATGTTAAAAAACCCTGAGCCTTAACAATATTGCAGTCCACCCCGCCTTTCTAGTTTAGGCTCCAGCGTCCTCAGGTAGCCACACAGCCTTCCACTTTCCTTCTCATAAGTAATCGGGGTGCGAAGGAGACACCATTTCACGCAACCATCTCCCGTCACATCATTCCTGCCTCTTGCTCTCAGTCTCGAAGGTGGATTTAGCGCGAAGTCCGATAAGGCCGGGGCGCTGACAAGGTCCAGTTCAGTGCGACGGGTTACCAATCCAGCAGGTTCAAACTGGCATTCGCGAAAGCCGGGAAGCGCCTCTAAGACAGCCCAATTGCACAGCCCCAACCCTAATAAGAGAGGGGTACCCAACGACATTTCCAACACCCCCGCATTCTGGATTGCATAACCTCGTAGGCTCCAACGCCCCCACTTCATCACCTTTTGGTTTGCGACAGACAGCCCCATCTCGGCTTCGACTTCTCATCAACAACAATCCACACGTCGCGGCATCAACTCCATCAGCCAAACCACATTTGCGCCGCGCGGCTTGCGGCGCCTTTTCTGTTCGAAACAATAGACCATGTCTTCGGTCGCAGTGCCTGGCGCAACGCCTGTGCCTTCGGGCTTCGACGCACAAGCTCTCCGCGACAAGATTCCATATCTGCGTGGCACCACGGGATATCGCTACTATGAACTTCTCATCAATGCCCTGGCGGCGCGGAAGCCGTCGGACAGGCCGCGGCTTTTGGTAGTCACGGACATTGAGCAGGACTACGACGACCTCATGGCCATCATCTTCTTGAGCGAAATGCATCGCCTGGGCGCTGTGGAGCTCGCTGGCTTCATTGCGAACCATGGCCAGACGCTGGAGCGGGCCAAGTTCCTGCGCACCATTGTGCATCTGCTGGGTCTAGGTCATCTCGAGGTCGCCCAGGGCACGCTCGGCGTCGAGGATCAGAGCCAGAAACTCTGGATCGATGATTCGTATTACGAGCTCAAGAACACGACATTTGCTGAGAAGGAATGGAACAAGAGACCATTTCACTCTGGCCGATCTCTGATTGAGCGTCTTGCGCGCGAGGTCGACCAGGGAAAGGAGCCCCTGACCGTCTTGCTCATCTCGTCGCTGCAAGACATTGCTGAATACTTCGATACCCACCGGGGAGATGCTGCCTTTCTGCAGACGCACTTTAAAAAGTTCATCTCGCAAGGCGGCTACGAGGTCAAGGACGAGAGGCCCGATGGTACCTGCACGCTGGAGCCCATCATGGGCATGGCTAACAACGGGTGGCATCCCACGGCTGCCCGCTACTATACCAACTGTCTGACCGAGTATGGGCTGCCCTCGGATGCATGGTCCCGCGAGGCCGCAAAGGCTGCTCGTCTCGACGGGAGCGTGTTTTCCAAGCTCGATAAATACGGCCCTATCGGCACCCACCTTAGCTGGCTGTACCGCCGTCAAGAGTTCAAGTTCTATTGGGATCCCTTCAATGCTCCTTATATCCCCCGTCTGAACGCCGACTGGTACCTCCAGACGCGTCTGGTTCTGGACCCAAATAGCACCCAGTTTGCAGAGTTCAAAAAGAAGCCGCCCTCGTTCAGCCAAGTCCTTCCCTTCACCAAGGTTATCGCATACGACGGCTGCGCTGCTATGGGCGCTGTAGGCGATGATGTTATGCGCGCCTTGGGTGTCATGAGGGACAACATCCCCGAGTACAATACCCGACCACACCAACACCGCGTATTTGGCCGTGGCATCAATGATCTTGGTGGCATTGACGCCGCTAAACTGGGCGAGGTATTCACCATCTTCTTCTTTGGGGGACTCATCGCCACCAAGACCTACGCCGAGAAGTTGATCCCCTCATCCACCGTAAGGCACCGCCCCGCCGAGTGCAGGGTCACGCTGGATGTGTTTGAGAAACAGGTTCCCTATCTCAGACGATCCAAGGAGCTCGCCAATGAGGAAAGGCAAGGCAATAGGGAAAGCGGCGAGAAACTCCAAAGACTCAAGTCCGAGTGCCTTGACGCGCCATATGTGAATATCCCCAAGGTACCCGAGGTGGAAGATATACCCTACGAGCTACTCTACCAAGCTGCCCTTAGAGGGGGACACTGGAATTGAAGCGGCTTACCAAGCTCCTGGTCGAGCTCAACTTGCCGTCATTATCAAACTGACCGATGCATGGCAAACGGAGTTATGGCGTTGAAGGGGTTTGGTGGCGTTGGGGCGCGGATCCTAAAAAAATTGGGGGAAAAAGACAAACTTTTGTCCACGATAGAGGAAATGACCCGGGGATGTATGTGCTACTTACCGGAAGCATCGGATATTATTAGGGGTTTAGTGAGAGAGAGAGACAAGATAGGTAACCAGCGCCTGAACTGGACTGACTTTGTTGGTTGTTGACGTTGGTGCATGATATTGATAGACTTGGAGCGTTTGCGTTTGGTGGTATGAATAAGTTTTTTTTTTTTTTTTTGGGGGGTTTTTTGGGGTTTTTGGGGCGCTTCCCGACTACGGGTGCGGGAGTGGCCAGGGACACGAATACATTTGGTTGCTTCTCTTACTTCAAGACATGTCATGTGGTTCGTTATGACTTACAATGTCCGATGGTGGCTATTTGTCTGTTTGTCTGTCTATCTGTTGATTTTATATATTTGTTTGTTACCTTTTAAATAGGTGTATTTTTTCTAGCATTTTAACATTTTAGCAATAAGCGCTCAGTCGCGAGATATAAAAAAAAATGAGCTGGGTGTGGTGGTACCCTATTGATGTTGCTAATGTTAATGTTACCCAGTAGAACTATACAAATATTGTTAGTTAAAAGTTTGGGTTGATTCATGTTTCATGTGCGCCAAAGTATGTCTGGATTCCCCTGCGCCAAGTTTCACCGTAACCGATGTTTCGGTACCTCACGTAAGGCAGGGCAGGTAAGGTTGAGGTACCTTGTGGGGTATAGTTTGGAGGCCTCAGTTAGGCGATCATAGTCACTGGGCGGGGCTGTATGGCAATCACGTGGCGAATACTGTGTAACGTTCCCGTTGGTTACCTAGGATACTTTGTAGGCACTTTGGCAGGCTCCCCACCGCATTATTCATCTTCTCAGACGGAGCGGCGATATTTGCAAATTAGTTTCAAATAACGCCTTCTAGTTATTTAATGTCCATCTTTTTCTCATGGCTTTTATGAGGTGCAGCTCTTTTCATTATCATCGTAAATCACTATCCAAGTAGAATCATATAGTTATATATATATCGGGGCTTCAAATCGAAAGCAAATCTTTGGAATGCAAAATATATCTCATGTTGTCCGGCGCTCACTGCTTCTGAGTCGTAGCAAATCCATAAATCGCCCTCTCTTTCCCCTCTGCTGAGGATAATCGTCTGGGACAACAGGGGGAATAAGATGAGCTGGGATCGGCGCGGGTTTGACTGTTGTAATGTAATTATGTCTATGTTCCCACCATGACTTAGCGTGACTGAATTCGGTTTGCCATGAGGATGTGGTTCGGGATTTTGATATTCCTTCGTTTTGGTCTGATGACTTCCATCACACTTGCGTCCTCGCATTTTCTCTGAAAACGTAACCACGTCACACCCTCCTACACGCGCCGAGTACCTAAATTGCGACTCTTCAGAGCTTCGTCAAGTCGCCAACTGTTATCTCGTACCACCTCAACTGATGAGTCTTCTTGCCCGAATGTTTGACAGCAGGATGTCAAAAAAAAAAAAAAAGGAACCTCAGTCAATGGCTTGATCTGACGAAGAAAAAAAGTAACGACGACCGTGATCATCAATCCTCGGTCTCGCGGTGTTATCAAGCATTTTGAACACGGATGGTACATGTACGGGACTCAAAGTGTCGGAGCTGAAAGAAGAAACTCGAACGGAAAGAACTACCCCACCCATCTCTAAAATTGCTCCCAGATACATGACGCACACTTAAAGTTCACTTTTTTTTCTTCTTTCTGAAACAGATGCGCACGCAGTCTGCATTTCTTTTGCAAAATCATTGAAAATAAAAAGAATGAGTTCCTAATTTGAACTAATTCTTCATAAGTCTGCGAATTTCGGCCTAGAACTTTGCACCTAAGGTTGTGTGATGTTGCTGTGGATCAAATTGAAAAGTATGAGTTTTGCCGTTTTGCCGTTTTTTTTTTTTGGTGTGATTTTCCAAGTTGGGCTTTTTTTTTTTTCGGCAGTGACTGTAGCATGCAGGTGATGAGTCGTCAAAAGGTCGGAAGAAAGGGCATATGTTCTCCTTGACAGCTGAGAGCGAACATGGAAGCTGGTGGTAGCTTCGTGATTGACATACGCAAATACGCAACCTGTTTTTATTATTTAGACTTGGGATATCTCCGGGGCAGGATTGCTGATGAGCGCCAATCATCAATAGGTAGCCAAACTTGGGGAGAGCCAACCAGGTCTCCTTTTCGGTTACACAACAGGACCCCTCGGAACTGTGTGCCTCTCAAGTTAGGCAGAAACTGGGCCGAACACCGTCCACTGACCCCAGGCCGCACGCCGTCACAATAGCTTCCAGTAGGATGAAGAAAGATGGCAGCTACGGCGTCCAACGACCTGAACATCGCAATCAGCGCACTTGGGCTGATCACTCGACGCGCCCCGCACCTCGAGAGAATTCTCGCCAGCCAAGGCCAAGGCACTGCGTCATCTGACCCAGGGCCGGCAGAAACTCAACCGGAAGATGCACAAGAACTTGCGCCTGAGGCTGAAATTGACGGCACCGAGGATGATGGAGATATGGAAGGCGAGTTGGGGCCGGATCCCCGAACATTGCGGAACAAGGTGCTGGATCGACTGGCCGAGGTTCTGGCCGGGTATAAAACAGACCCTAGAAGCAAAGAAGCAGATGCCACTCTGGATGCTAGACATGTCTCCAGTACCATGATGCATGTTGATGAGAGGTTCGGAAGGGTCAAGATATTTTGTTCCAAGAACGAGGGGCTCGATCAACAAGGGGAGCTGGGGGATACTCAATTCCTCGGCCGCTGGAAGGTCTGCATGGAGGATTTCGCAAAGAAAGGTGACTAGAATGGGGGGGGGGAAGTTGAGACGACTTTGAAGTATTTTTGGTTGACTTTTTGTTCAGGATACGCCATCGCGGAGGATACAGAGGCCATGTTTGACTTGGTGTTCGATCATCAACGCTCACGAGTGGATTACTACATTCAGAGACTGCGGGAGTCATTGGAGGGTGGTGGGAAGCGGGACGGTATGTTGTTGTCGAAACAGAGTACCATTGTTGCCTGGGGAGGCGACTTGGTGCCCCTTTCCGAGGAGGTGGTCCAGGGGCTGCCGCCACAGGGAATCCGCGAATGGGTCGATGAAAGGGGAAACATCTTCAAGATTCGCCCGAGCAAATCGGAGGGATTTGTCTTTGCAGGCTCGGAGGACGCCGCAACTGCGGACAGCCTTGGGAACGTTGTTGTGGAAGTCGACGCCGTATTCAAGATCCTTGACAGAATTCTCGCTTCACCAACCAAAGCGGGTACACAGAACTGGGAACGGGGGGAATCTGACGAGACCCCGATTCTCAAGGAGTTTGTGACCCAGCTTTGGACGCTCTGGAGAGGCGTTCGCCATCAGTCTTGCATCCGGAATCGTCTCCGTTTACGGCTTGAGGGTCTTCGAGACGGGCAGAAACGATACGACAAGGCGGTATCTGCTCTCAGGTTCCTCTGCCGCATTCGCCACAGCGTATCCACATTCATTGAAGCTTCGACGACGATGAACATCTTCCGGTCCGTTGAAGTCGTCTCTATAGCAGTCCCAAAAGCTAATCGAAACCCTAAGAACGATCCTACGCGGCGCGCCTCGCTCCTCAAGGTTCTGGCCGACCGACTGGGACTTGTTGTTGACGAAGATGGCTGGGTAACGTATCTGCAAAAGGATTCGACCAGGACGATCTTCCGAAGAATGTGGAAAGAAAAGCGGCATGTACATACCGAAATTCAGCTTTTGCATGCGTATGCTGCTTTAGCTACACCGACAGGGGGAGGAGGAGGAGGAGGAGGAGGAGGAGGA
>Ga0247765_1000862_pt1 | contig 19041 bp, 11 predicted proteins | sample UWRJL106311C6_FD_179949 | JGI IMG/M metagenome (GOLD analysis project Ga0247765, IMG submission 179949) | Plant litter microbial communities from Arlington Agricultural Research Station in Wisconsin, United States - UWRJ-L106-311C-6 | ecosystem: Environmental > Terrestrial > Plant litter >... | reverse complement strand
TTCTTGGCTCTCATTGATGCGTCTGTTAGGTGGTTTTTTTTTTTTACCGGAGGGTGCGGTTTGGTGCGGCATGGCTACTTTGCACATGATGTGGATATTGCCGTGCCGTATTGTCCGTCCGAGTTGGGATGGTGGTGCGACGGAGGTTGTGAGTTGGTGGTGAGGGGGGTAGAATACTCGTGGTCTATCATACAAAAAAAAATAAAAAATAAAAATATTTTTGTGATTTCCCTTGCATGTGTTGGAACATGGAATGGCAGAAGCCGAGGGATCCTCACTTCTCTTCTTCACCAAGTAAGCTCTCTGCTCAACTGTCTAACTGTTGGACTTTAGCTTGTATCCTGTCTTCTTCTTCCAGTCAACCCAATCGTTTTCAAGTTCCGGGGCCTTAAATTGGCCCTGGCTTGTAACAGTCACCAGCTCACCAGGAATAAAGTGGGCGTCGGCCGCGTTGGAGTCAACGCTGCTCTCAGTGTCATCGCCCAACTGAGATTTGCCGGGCGGTCCGGGGCCAGTGCGAAAGCCTTCAAACGCTGTCCTTCTTTCCGAGAACCTCAAAAACGCGATGGCCGGTCTCTGCTGCAGAGTCATCTGGGACGTGTCCAGCATGATGGAGATGCCGAGATCTTCAGAGTAGTGGGCGGTCTGCGTCCATTCAGCCTTGAGCGCCCGTTTGCTCAACTTTCTCAGCAAGGGCTCCACGATCCGCTTCGGTCTCTCTGCCACATCATACTCTTTGGATTTCCAGTCGTCGAGCTCCCAGGGGCTCAGAAATATTTGACAATATGCGTGGACAGGATCGAGACCGTGGTACTTCTTGATGGCCACGAAGATGCAAATGGTCACTTTGTGCTTTGTGTTTCGCAGAGGGACAGAATTTCTACCCAGCATGGCGGCTCTAACCTCTGCTTTGGAGCTTCTCGCAAGCTTGTTGAGAGATGCAGCGACCGTATCGTTGTCGGAACTCCAAGTTGCTCCCCAGCTGAGTCCCCAGTTGGCTCGCAATTTCTCAGAGTCAAACACCGTTATCAGTTTCGGATTCGGTCCGGAGAATACGTCACGGAAATTTCTTTCTCTCCAATTCTTGTACGATGCATCCTGAGCCTCGTAGATTGGATGGTTCATAACCAGGAGCGGTTCCGATCCCTGGAGCGTGTAGGTAGTTCTCGGCGACACCTGGAGCAAGACTGGGCGGTCCGGATACCGTTCGCGCGAGACATGTAGAACCTCCCCTCTCCGCTTGCCTGTCACCCGAATGGCCAGGACAATTAGGGCATCAGTTTGCACGTGGTAAGGGGTAGCCTTGAGTAAGATGAAGAACGAATCCCAGGTGTAGAGAACAGGAAGTCGGATCGACAATCCAGCGTTGGTCATGGAGTAGATGGATATCTCGTCGTTCGCCCCATACAACTCGCCCCCACGGACATTGGTATCGGCAAATTGAGCGGGTGAGTAGGCAAGCAGACTGGTCCAGTCGTCGGGAACATCGGGCGTCCACAACCAGCAAAAGATGGTGTGGTCGTTTGAGACCTTGATGATCTCGTTTTGAAGGCGGTTGAATGCCTTGATGCCCTCCCCATACAGCAACGGCATGTTGATGTCGAAGAGCCCCAGCATGCAGTAGGCCATATCTTCAATTCTCGTCGTGGTGCGCCTGGCCAACCATGACATCTTCTTGGCGACGGGGGCGCGTTGCACCACAAACTTGCTGCCCATCGAGAGAAACTCCGTGTCTATGCCGGTAATCTCGGCGATGATTCCAGCCATGGACGCATCCCGAGTACCCAGCTTCGTCCAGTCTCGGGCGTAGAACGTCAGAACCTCGGGAGCCAGAAGTTCCTGCAGAGTCCATCCCCGAGTGAACCACCTGCTTCGCCGGATGCTGGAAAGAAAGACGTCATCGTCGGGTTCGTTTGCAGATTTCACGTCGCTCAAATAGGCGTAGCAGATCTGCGATGCCGCGTACCATTGGAACATGGAATTGATAGCCTCGGTCAGCTCGGCCGAACTTGTCTTGTCGATGCAGTTTGTGTCAACCCACACCCATTCCAGCCTGTGCTCGCGCGCCTTCGCGCATGCGCCCTTGATTTTCGCAAAGCCCTTTTTTCTGGAGGCTTTATCGAGATCGGCCCAGTCCTGAAACGTCACTTCTTCGTCGCCCCAGGTGTGGGAGAGGATTGCGTATCGCGGAATGTTGGTGCCGAAAAACTCGGAGAGAGCGAGTGTCTCTGCGTGGATGAGGCGCATGTCGCCGACGGCAGTTTGACGGAAAAGCGCGCCTGGTAATAAACAGATGGGAGGGGATTCGCAGCAGTTCGCTCACTAATGCTCCATTATCACCGGTTATGTGAGATCTGGTGATCACGTTTCGGGTTTGAGAGAATTCAGGGGAGATTCCTCACCTCGCCATCGGGGACTGCCAACCCCGCCCCGCCCCGCTCGAGGCAGGCAGCAGCAACGGAGCGGATTCTTGGCAAAGGTGGTGTTCCCGACGTTTCGGCATTGATAGCTTGCTTGAGGACATGATCGGTGGTGCTCTTGGTTAACGTGCGATGGGAGGGGAGAAAGAAAGGGCCACGATTTGGCCATTTTGCTGCTGATATGGTTCTTTGTGTGTGATGTTAAAGTTCCTTTGACGCTGGTCGAAGCTCTGGTGACGCTGACGATTATCAGTTATCACGCTGTGTGTGGCGTGTCGCGCCTTCCTTTCTGCCATCCGAACTCACAGCGCGCACACCAGCCGCTCTCTCAAGCCACGTGCCAACCCAAGCCGCATGTATCGGCAAGAATTAACTCGGTCACTTTCAATTGGGCACAAACCTCGGTGGTTTAGTGCAGTGGGCGCAATGCCACTTGCACTGTTCGTCTCGGTCAGTCCAGCAGTTCGAATCTGACAGGAAGCAGTTTTCGAAACCGACCCGCAGCTGCTGGACTGGCACAAGTCGTACGAAGCACGGGCAAGGAGAGGGAGTAGTCGGGTGGATTCGGGACTGTGGGCACTGGGGGTACTAGGGGACTTCCTGATACAAACCATCACCGAGCGAACACGAGGATCACACAAATAGGGAGAGGAGGGAAACCCCGAGGTTTACACAAGAAGGTCCTCGTCCCAAGCCTTCAGCCCCCGGTCCTGTAAAAGGGACCGGATTTTTTGGCCATCACATGGGTCGAGATCATGGTTTTGTTGGCGTTGAGCGCGTGCTTTCTACCCATCTCCACGTCACAGTACCTTGCGCCTTCTCGATAAGAATTTCTTGGTGTTTAGGTTACATCGGCACCAATTTGGAGTTGGACCACTAACTTGAACTTTAATTACCGTCTTGTTAAACATGTCTTTATATCTCCCGAATCGCGGGCGCAACCGACCCCTTCTCGCTATATTCGACAAAATGAACGGCGCCTATAGCTCGAGGACACACGCCCTGCGTCTCTTTTAATATTTCCGGAAGCGTCGCATGTGGTCTTGCTACTACGACGGGCATTCCTAGCGCCGCCGGCGTCTCCAGCGGGCTCAGCGTAACGGGCCGTCCTAGTAACCACCAATTCCACATCAAGGCGCCAACCAGCACAATGCCGGCGGTGAGAGCTACTACGCTCGCTGCAAGGAACCCCGGATCGACCTGGAAGACGAGGGTGCGTTCGGTTTTTGTGACTGAAAAAGTCTGTTCTTCAGCTGGAGAATTATTTGCTGCCGCGGCAATGGCAAAGCGGAACATGAATTCGTGCATTACTTCGAGAGCGTACGACACGGGCGAGGCGAATTTAAGGCGGCATTTTGGTGGCGAGGGATCCGGATTCGCGCTGGAGGGGATGTAGAAAATGGTTTCCGTCATGCCCGGTCCTTGAACCTTGGACATGTTGCTATCGGCATCGTACAGCTTGGTGGCGTTGTCGAATAGCACGCTGTAGATAAGATCACGCAGCCCGCCAAATGTCCCCGCGGGGCTACCCTTGGGTGCCTTTGGCGAATCTCCCGGCGATGAGTACGGGTTTCGCACACGCATCGCTCGCAGCTTGTCGGTTCGGAGAGACACAGTTGCGTTCTGGACCGTTACCGGGTACTCGACGGTAGCTGGGGTGAGATAGCACGTCTCGGCTTTAATGGTACCCATGCAGTTGCTGTCGACTTTGGAGAGGTACTTGGTCTTTAAGCGGAAGAAGGCGTTGTTGGTAACATTCTCCTTGACGATGCCAGTAACGGAAAAGACGGTGGAGCCGTCGGTCTTGTTGCTGCTCAGGTCCAACATTTCTTCGATCGTCCAACAGTCATGGGTAAACCCGGCTCCCCAGAGGTTCCCATCACAGATGCTGTCTTCGCAGGCGGGCCGTGACCCCGAGGTAACAATGGGCTCCCGGCGAGACCACTCTCTGAGTTGAGTGAGGCCGTTTCGATATTCGTAAACAGCGCCTGCCTCGTCTCTATCGCCAAACCAACCGTCGGGGATACGGGGCACAATGTCCATGGAGAGCGTGTCCTCCGTCACGGTGTCTCGCACAACTTGATATGTCGCTCGCTGCAGGAGCGGACTTGTCAAGAATTCCGAGACACAGGCGGCTCCGGCGAGGATGGCAACCGTCCTCGCCCTCGGCCCGGAACGGACCGCCCGAACAAGACCGAAGCCACGTCCGCGTTCCCAGATGTAATGCAGCTCGGGCAACGGTGCTCCACAGGATGCGCTCCGCCAGAAGCGCACAGCAATAGCCGAGTCAAGCGCCGAGACAAACAGCACGCTCGACGTGCTCGAGAAGATTGCCAGCAGCACAGCAGGTGGGATGCGCCACGACGCGACGGCTTGACTGTGTGAGACACCTACCACCGCGGCTGACGCTACAAGGCATAATACCATGCCTAGCAGGATTACCATGCCTGACCAGGGTGGCCGTGTTTGTCTCGGTCGGTTCATGTTCGTCATGGGTGCCATGTTATTGATATTTGTCTGCCGATGGTTGCCGAGGGATAGAGTCCCAGACAGGGATCTATAACGAGGTTCAAACAAGAACTTCTAAATAATTTGATCTGTTTTTTTTTGCCAAAGGCAGAAATATCAGGTGTGGTGTGTTTCCCAAGGCAGAGAGAGAGAAGAGGGTTAAGTGTGCCGAGGGTATGGGACTGGAAGAGTAGAATACAGCTAATGAGGGTTCTAGAAAAAGGGGGAGGAACCGATGAGAAAAAGAAAGAGGCGCAGATGATTGGCCTCGCTCAACAGAGAGGCAAACAGGTTCGGTGAGTCAGTTTGGAAAATTAATTGAATTTTTCTGTCGAGGCCTTGTAGAAGCCAGCCGCACGGCAATCTAGACTACCCTCCTACACACCCCCACCGGGGAAAGTTGTCCGGGTCGATCCAACCAATCAACGCGGCAGCCTGTCCCCTTTTCGCGGTTTGGGATAGTCCAACACAACCATATGGGGGAACATATAGTGAGTGCGGCACCGGGGGTCCTATAACTTTTTCAGCTGTGTAATGAGTTAGGTAGCCTATCAGATGGATAACCGAATGTTTGTGTGGTAAGACAAGGACGCCTTCCCGGGGTAATTGAAGTCCGCGGGACCTTGACCGGATTACCCGACCTCGTAACGAGAGGAGACCTCACACCATCTTTCTTTCTTGTTATCTCTTGTCTGTTTCTGCTGCATAATATAAAACCGCGAATAGCACTGTTGGATGCACCACACCGATGATAGCCCTGTTGGATGCCTTGAGCCAGATACGCAGGCTGGTGCGTCATCAAGAAACAAAAGGCCTGGTAATAGATAACATATATAAATGATCATGTAAATAACGTAACATTGACATTGAGCTGATAGACTGCTTCTCCTCAGTCCCATTGTCTGCATGTCCAAGAAATTTCGGCAAATTGAGTTGGAATCCAATCCCAGCTACCTAAAGAGTATTCTCACTCTGTCAGAGCAGCTCTTCTTCTATTACCACCAACCGCAATGCGTCTCATATTACCAACCCTCCATGTCTCGATCCTTTATTTCTCCATCTTCTCCACCGTTCTCGCTTCCGAACTTTGCAATACCACCGCAACGGTAACTGCCACCCTACCGCGCCAGACCGTCACGGCAACCCAGCGGGTGATTGCCACGGTGCGGGACACGGTAACCGCCACCACCCGAGCGACCATCACCATCACGGTGCGAGAAGCCGAGACGAAGGCGGAGACTGAGACGGCCATTATCCCGCCGTCCATCTCATTCTCACAAATAGCCACATCCGTTACCCGCAGTGTTTTCTGCTCTTCCTCGCCGTCGTCGTGGTCGTCAAACTCGCCGGTTAGATCATGGCCCGGTTGGGATACTCTGTGCATCGCAACTAGAACAGTGACGGTATCGAGATGTGTGATGACCATGACTACGACCACGACAAGTACCAGTACCAGTACCACGACCAGTACGGTGACATTGGTTCCTACTACGGTGCCAGCAAGTGTAAGTCTCATTTCCAATCCTCCATAAGTTGAATGAGATATTGATATCTTTCTTACAGGCCACTGTGAGCTCCATAACTTTTACAACCACACCAAAAACAGCATCTTCAACGACTACGTCCTGGTCATGGCCGCATTGGACGGGCACGGCTGGACCGACTCGATGGTGGGGTTGTCCGGAAGAGAATCGCTGCTGTTGTTGACATTTTATGTTGGCTTTGTCTGTCTGTCTGTCTGTCTGTCTGTCTGTCTGTCTGTCTGTCTGTCTGTCTAGCAAGCAGGAAACTGTTAAACTGCATGTGAGATGGTTTGCATACATGTAGACGGTTGTGTGTGTTTTTTCTCTAATCAGATAGATCGTGTTGCTCAGCTCAATGCTTGTGTTGGCCGATCGCTATTCTAGTTCTAGTATATTAGACTTTAACTTTCCTAGAAGGTGGTAGACACCTACATGTAGACGAGGATTATCTCATAGGCTTACGATGCGTTACAGGTGGCTAAACTTGATAACTAGTAGCGAGAAACGTTTGCACATGGCCTCGCCCGCTCTTACACTTCATGTAAGCCTTCCAGTTGGACCTCGTCAAATCTCAGCTTCGAATTAACCATCTATGTGATATAACTGATTGACATTGTGCAAAGGACACGAAATTAGAATGAACAATGGACAGGAACGTTTCACAGGAAGCAAAGACAACTTCCAGGTGAGTGAGCTTCACGCTATCAACCGTTCATCCACAGCAAGCGCAGATGCCCCGTTATCGACCAACAGACCCATCAAAACCACCGTTTGGCTGCGCAGGAGATGCCCAACAGGGTGGCTGGAATCGCGTAGCCCTCGTCTAGGGGCAAGAATGCCTTCTTCCTCTGGTCCACCTTGTCAGCCATGTCCGGGCAGTATGAATATGTTATGAGACCATGACGTACCGCAATGATGTCGTAGCCTGCGGCGACGTCTCCAGCATTTCCAAATCGAGTACATGGCCTGAAGAAGTCCCACTGTGAGTGCGGCGGCTGCGATGGCCGCCTCGATTGTCATTTCCATTTGCATTATTGTGTTGGGCGATGGGCTTGTTAGGCCAAGAGAATGATGAGCGATCGCGCCGTGGTCTGGTAGTAACCCGGAACGGTAGAGGTAGTCTGGGATGGCTCTTGATCAGCGGTTCCTTGGCCATGCGAAGAGGGTAGTCATCAAGAGAGGTCGTCAAGAATTAAAAGTAGAGGAATTACATGGAAAGGCTTTTAAAGCGGGTGCATGTGTCGAGCGTGTCATGGCACTTTGCGCCGGTGGCAGCCCCCGACATGTTCCCAGGGCCCTGGACACAGGTTTGTGAGACACACGCAGCATTGGGATTCTGGCATGAGCGAATTAGGTTTCTCGGTCTGCCCTGCAGTCGCGGTATTGTTTCTGGGTGAAGTGGCCTCCTTGGGCCGTTGAAGAACAGTTGGGATTCTGGAATCGACCACTTAGAGTCAGGTTTAGTTGTGCTGATGGGTCCTCGTTTGGGAGGCTCAGCAGGGGGGCTTGGCTGTGAGATTGTGGAAAGAACCACTCAGCGCTGCGGAGATAGTGGGGGGCTGCACACTCCTCACCGCCCGAAGCCCCGACACCCGACCGACCTTCACCCGCATGACGATGACCAGGGTATCTGCACGCGCGGTTGGGCAGACAGCCCTGCGTGCTCTCTCTGCATGCTTCCCTGTGCATGCCAGGGACCCGCTGAGATTTTGGCCATCACCAGGATGCCAACTTCATGGTGCCCAACTTGCACTTTCTCCTTTGAGATTCTGGGCGCGACCAATCAGCGAGGGGCTTTGCATTTCCCACCAGGCTGCGCAAGAGGAAGTCACAGCGGAACTCGTTCATTTATCCCCAGCGATTTCCCTTTTGACGTTTCCCCAGCCATAAGCCGTCTTTCTCTGTTCCCCTCTGCGTTCCGCATTGCCTGCACATTCCGCACGTGGTTTAAAGCGCCCGGAGTATCACACGCGCAGCAGTTCTCTGCTGTATTTTCTGTGTTGATTTCCAGTCCGGCACTCGCAGGCATCTCAGGCGATAATCATCTGCATTGTCTCCCACGCTAAAAACCCCCACCTCCCCACCCCGTAACATCGGGCCGTCATGGCGAGCCTTCCGACATCCGAGAAATGGGAAAAATGGAGGAACGCTATCCATACACTCTATATTGTTGAGAATCTTCCCCTGTGCGGGCCCTCGGGGGTCATCGTGCAAATGGAACTTCGCTACGGCTTCCGTGCAAGGTAAATTTCCTCACTCCCCTGTAGAAAGCTCTCTAACCGACGATATTTTAGTAAACGTCAGTATGAATATAGATTTGAGCAATGGGAATTTCAGAAGAACATGCCGGGGGAGAACTACCCGATCATCACGTCCATTCTTGGCAAACGAAAATTAGAAGGAAAAGAAACCAACATTTTCTGGAGAGGAGAGCTAGTACCTGCCACCAAACTCCGGAAAGAGTCCTCTCGACACGGCTACACGACAACCTTGGAGAGCAAGTACATGGCGAAAGGTAACTGTTGCAGCAGATTGTTGTTCCTCGTCGTCACTGGCTAACAATTGTGCAGAACTTGTCGCAGCGAGGTCGCCCGAGCCGCCCTCCGGCGTCCAGATCTGCACCCCTCCTCCCTACCCGGTGTTCCGTCGAGTGTTTCAGGAGCTACCTATTCTTCATTTCCTACGGTCAATGGCGGAAGTCTCCGGTAAGATGGCATTTAAACATGGCACAAGGAATTGACCTGCTGACCCCATTAATCTTAAGAGCCCCCTTCGCCATCCCTGCCAGGCGTCTCCACCATGGGCTCTATCCTGTGCGGGAGCTGTGAGATCTTGACGTCCGATCGCCTCTCCGTCGCGGCAAGATCACTCCTACCAATGTCGGCATTTGAAAAGGAGGTCCCTGGCTCAAGCATTACCCTCAACAATATCCACCACAGTACATCCACTCAGATACTCAAGGTGATAGCCTACGCCATCTCCAACAACTTCCCTGGCCAGGGGAACCGGAAGGAAATTTACAGATGGCTTATGAGTCTCGGCTCATTTAGCTCCGATATTACTCGGCTGCTCCAAGATCCATCAAACCAAGCGCTTCTTCAAGGCCTTTTTCGGCTTGCGGTTGAAGAAGGGGACGTTCAGTTAGCGTCTGTTCTTCTCAACACAGGGGCCGATCCGAACGCGAATACCTGCGTAGAGGAGGAGGAACTTCCAATTCCCCTCCGGCCTTTACAATATTCGTGCTTCCATGGCAACTTGGAGCTGGTCACGGTATTGCTACGCGCTGGAGCCCAAATTGACTATCCGGAATCTGGATGGAACTGCAGTCCGTTGCTTTTTGCCATTGTTGGTTGCTTTAGCGATGAGTTTTGGGGTCATCATTCTCTAGACGCGAAGGCCAACATTGAAGATGCTGCGACTGGCTCCGTGCTCATTTTGGACGCCGACAACGGCAACAACTATAACAACAACAACAACGGCGAAGTCGATGATGCAACACAATGCAGCCACAAAATGAAACTTGGGTACAAAGTAGAAGCGCTATTGATGCTGCTTCATGAGCTTCTGAATGCCGGTGCCGATGTCAACGCAATTCCAGAGGATCCCAGTGATAGCCAGTACTCAGTGGAAGAATGGTGCGACTTGACAAGTCCTGGAGATCTCTGGTATCCTTTGGCATGTGAAAATCACTCAGCCTTGACCTTGGCTTCATCGTACCGATGCCCGGAGCTAGTCGACTTCCTGATTCGCAACGGCGCCAACATCAGTTTTCATATTGACGGGATTCGTTCGGCACTTCGAGAATGCCTCTACCCCTCAGTCGACCGTTATATGTGGGCAGTTGATTTGGAGTATAACAATCCCGAAACATTGGAGGATCGTTTAGTAGAGTGCGGAGATCTGACGGCCTCGAGCGTACTTGAGACGGCGAAGATGCTCATCAAGGCAGGTGTAGATGTCAACGATCACGAGCCTTGTCACGAGTACTATGATCTCGAATGTGACTCGACATCATCTGATATTAATTTCGCCGAAGTTTGCGAAAAGAGTTTCGATATGAAATGCTATTCGGCATTGGATTTTGGTATCCTGACACAGGACAGGGGATTTATTGACGTCCTATGGTCCACGGGCGCCAAACCAACGCGCCACTCATTCGACGTCGCCATCAAAGCACGGGATTATCAGACATTCTGCCGACTCGTGGAATCAGAAGCCGGCTTTCCGGGTTGGGCTGTTGCTCCCGATGAAGAGTTAACTGTAGACGATGAGCATTTCTATCTGGAATCCCGAAAGGCCACCACGACACAGAAGAAGAGGGCTTTGATCCTGGCTGCGATACAAATAGGATCATGTGCCGACCTCAGGAATCTTACAAGGTCTTCCAATTGGTGTGGCATCGTCAGGGATTGCGCTGCGTTGCGAGAGGCCATCAAACAGTGTTGCGCTGAAGGCCATCGGGACAAGCTCTTCGACTTGCTTCAAAGCAACATTTTGCCTCAAGCTTCTCTTGGATCGGTTCTTGGTTCATCGCTTTCACGTGCAATTATTATGCGTGACATGGAGTTAGTAGATGCACTTCTTGGAGCTGGCGCTAGTGTGAACATGACGGACAATCGAAGCACTGCACTGGAGCTTGCCATAACAGGCAAACACAGGCAGCTCGTCCAACAGCTACTGGACCGCGGAGCAAAAGTCGAAACTCAAAAGAAAGGAAATCTCCTTGTCAACGCAGTTCTTTCCAAAGACCCCGATATCATCCAGCTTCTCATAGCACGTGCCTCTCTAGATAGCTTGGGGCGTTTAGGACATTACGACAAATGGACCTCCCCCCTCGCTGCTGCTATCTCCAAAGGACAATGGGTAATAGCCAATCAATTACTGCAACTCGGAGCATCAGTAAACGCCAGCGACGAGAACGGCAGACCACGGCCATACGAAACGCCTCTCTGGGCTGCCGTACGAGGGAAAATTATCTGGGCTGCTGAGCTGCTCCTTGAAAAGGGAGCTGAAGCAAACGATGAGCTTGCTCTGAAGGCTGCTGCGGAGGATAAAGATTCAGGCTTGATTAGCCTGCTTGTGAAGAAGCTTTCTACCAAGCGGCGAAGAAATAATCTCTTGCACGTGGCTCTTCGAACGGCACTAGACAAAGGTCGCCTGGAGAATTTCCATCTCATCTTACAGAGTAACCTCCTTGACCTACGCGCCCTCCCAGGCAGCATACATCACGCTCTCAAGTCCCCTGCAGCTCACCGTCAAACGTTCCTGCAGTCACTCCTTAATGCCGGCGTAAGTCCGAACGAAGTTATCAACGGGAAGCCTTGCCTCGACCGATGGGGTCCGCAAACAACTCTCCTCGAAGCAATTCACCAACAAGATCCAATATGTGTGAAAATCATCCTTGAGACGCGAGCGAGGACGAATAAAAAACTGCCGCCAGAAACTGCCTACTCGCCATTGCAATTGGCAGCTTTTGTAGGGAACACGGAAATTGTCCGAATGCTCCTAGATTATGGCCTGGATCCAGATTCTGTCTCGTCTTGCATGAATCCTGACTACTGGTACGCCGGGACAAACATTTGTCACCGCATCGGAACTAGTGTGCAGAACGCGACAATGGAGAAGCACTGCGAGATTCTCAAGACGCTCCTTCAACACGGGGCAAATCCCAACGCAACAACAACAAACTGCCAGCACAGTGCGTTGCAGATTGCCTGTCGGGAGGGCTCTCTGGACCTCGTTGAGCTCCTGATCGAGTACGGCGCAGATGTCAACATGCCAGCAGCAGAGGAGTTTGGCGCTACAGCACTTCAGTTCGCTGCAATTGGTGGCTACGTCGGTATAGCGCATCTTCTTCTGGAGAAGGGGGCCGACGTCAACGCAGCACCGGCAGAACACGAGGGGCGCACGGCATTAGAAGGAGCCGCAGAGCATGGGAGGATTGATATGGTACAACTACTAAGGAACGCTGGCGCAGATATCTCCGAGTCAGGGCAAGGTCAGTTTGAACGCGCCGTGAAGCGGGCCAGGGATAATGGCCAAATTGCAGTGGCCAAATTGCTTGGGTCCTTTTTGTCTTAGTGGGTAGTTCTTTGGATAGAGTTTCAATTCTCAGGTTCGCTCTCACTGCACAGCTCGCCTCTCTCACGAGTCGACTCTCCAACAAATGCCGTAGTCTCGCAACTGCAGACCGACCATGACCATTCCTCCAATAGCAGGGATCCAACAGGGAGCCGCGGTGATAAAGCCAAGCAAGACGGGCCCCCAACGCGAGCCATCGTCACTTTCAGTAAGGCTCACGGCTCGTGCCAAGACGATCCAGCCGCTGGAAACCGAACCCACAACAAGCCATGACATGATCCAACCGCGCTGCGCAGCGGTGCTGATAATACCGGATTGAAACCCCGACAGTCCTCCCACAATGACCAACGGCACGATGACGAGCGCCAGCCACAGACCCAGCAACACAGATTGCGACGAGACAATATCACCCTGCTTGGACCACTCAGTGCTGATGCGTTGGTCGGCCGGAACCGGCGTCACCAGTTTGCCCACGAGACCCGAAAATGCACCCCCTTTCTTCTCTGCTTCATCCATGTCCGGGGTATGGACCAAGTACATGGTAGTATACTCGGGGCTAAGGAAAGAAGCAATAATATTGACAAGGGACATGAAGACGTAGGGAACCACGGATAGTCCAAAGGCGCCATATCCATACTGGGTAATCTGGTCGCCCCGCGCACGGTAGATGGTAATCCCGCCTGCCACGGCCTGAACCAGCGAAAACAGCACCTTGACGAGATTATACTCATTGCTAGGCTCGAACATGTTATTATTCTGCCCATCCCAGTCATCGTCGTTGCCGTCGTCTCTTTGTCGCGGTGATGGCAGCGGCGGTGGTGTCGAACTGGAAGCTGTCGATTCAGATGAACCCGACGATAACGGCGCAATCCTGCTTCCAGTGGGAACCCTGCAAAGAACATATCCCTCGGGCAGTCTGCAGTAGCCGTGGACGCGTCTTGTTCTCGGACACCGGTCATCGGTCGATAGGGTATCCGACCAAGTACTTTTTACCCAGTGTTCATCGGGGGGAGCCCCGCCGGCGGCTTCCCGGCGAACAACCATACACAGCGCCCCAGCGGCAACAGCACGGCCCAGCGGCCGCTTTTTTGCAGTCTTGTCCCGATAGCGAAGGCCCGGACGGATCACGAGCCGGCGAATCGCGCGCGTGACGCCAAACCCGGGGATGAAAAGAGCGTTGAGCACAGCAAAGACAATCTCGAGTTTGGTCTCGCCGGGAACCGAAGGGAGCGTGGCCGCGTGGATGAAATAGTTGAGCGCGTAAAAGGTAATGTAGTCCCGCCATGACGCGGGCGTGCAGATCAAATGCCGGTCGCCGTGCGATTTGGTTCCCACGGGGGCGAGTACGGTGAAGTTCATATCGGCGCCCATTTTGCATTTGCATCCCGGGGAAGGTTCTATTGTTGCTCAAAAGAAAATGGTCGAGCGTAGGCGGAAGGTTTGACGTTGATGGACATGAAGGGGGGTGATATGAGGATTTTCAGCTGAGGCTGCTGCGCCTCTGGCCAAGGCTGAGCTGGCGACCAATCAATATACCCTGTTGTGTGTGATGCCAAAAGAGACATGCATGTCGTGTTGGTTATCAAAGCGCAAGACGAGAGATCATGTCTCGGATGTTCCTTTAAAGCAGTTTAGTTATCGAGTTAAAGACAGTATTTTATCCTGCTATGTGAATATCTAAGAGCTTATCTAGGTATCTTAACCGCCTCTCAAGTAGGAATATGGCTTAATGGTCTCCCGAATCCCGCTTGCTCTCAATTCCGTTCACGTGATATTGACAATTGGGCGGTTATATTTAGGCAACCTCCAGTCATCTCACCTCTTACCAAACCCATTCCTCTCCCGACAAGTGGAGAGTGCCGACATTCTCTGTTTTTAGCTTTTGCAACTAACGTTTACGCTCATATTTGTGTGCAATGGACTCAAAGTGGACCAAGTCTTTCGTGCCCTCTGGTGACGACAACCCTGACTCCCAAGATGAGGCAACAGGTTCAACCTTGTCTGCTCCAGTACGTGTACTCAGCCCAACCCAATCTAACTGTCAAAACCACACTTCAAAATGAACATACTACTAATAAGTCTTGTTTCTTTTATTTCGCAGAATCGCCGCATAACCGGTCGTCGCGGGGAACAAGCACAAGCACAGAGAAAACCTGAGAATGTAGAGACAGACTGGAAGCTCCTCACCTCGGGAATCCGCGCCGCTCTCGAACTGCGCACGCAAGATTTAAATTTCGAAAGCATTTACCGCGCCACCTATAAACTACAACTTCGAAAACTCCCTGTTTCCAACGAAGTTCTGTCGATTTTGCGAGGATGGTTTGAGGATGTCGTTGCGGGGAGACTACGACACACTCTTGCGGGGAACGAGGATGAGGAGGAGAATGATGATATCCAGCAGAGGAATCAGGGTTCGTTGTTATTGAATGCCCTGTTGAAGGCGCATGACGAGTATATGCTTTCTACGAAAATTATTTTGGAAATGTGCAAGTATCTGGTTCGTCCTCTCTCTCCTCTCTCTCGCTCTCTACTTTAATAGTTAAGCTTTGGGGTTATGTATACTGACATGTTGTCCAGATTCGCGTCGACGCGTCTTTTGAGTTTCAAGTCGTCGGGGCGTTTTACCATCTTTTCACCCTCCCTTTGGTCGAAACCATCAACGACGAGGAACACCAACCCGAACAAGAGGAAAACCGACAGGAAAACCCAGAGGAAAACCCAGAGGAAGGAACCGGTAAAGAGACCATTGCCACAGCCATGATTCAAGCCCTCATCCAGACCATCAACCTTGATCGCAAAGACAAAGGCAAAGGCACTACCCCCTCCCGCCAGACTTTACAAGGCTGTATCCGTCTATTCGAACCCGGTTTGAACTCTAAATCTAAATTTAAATCAGCATCGAAATCAGAGTCAGAATCAAAGTCAGCAGCGCCATTGTATCCTACTGTCGCACCGCTTTGGGATTCCATTTTCGCAGCACTGGTACAGACTACCGAAGCGTACTACGAGGATAAAACAACGTCTTGGATGACAGAGTCACCTGTCGCGGTATATTGTCAACTCATGGAGGCGAGTGTTGTCGATGAAACGGCACTATGTGAGGAGATTCTTCCAGCAGAGGCGGCGAGCAAAGTTGTAAATGTTATGAAGCATATTTTTGCTACGCGACTAGGAGTAGAGCTGCAGTCGAGGATGATGACAGAGGAAAACGTGGTTGAGGGACTGAGTGAAGAGGATGTTGATACGGTGAAGAACCTGCTGCGCCGTTTGGAGGACTAGCTGCACTGTGCAATTCAACTCCGGAGTGACTCTTACGAGTTGATGAAAGCCCTCCTTTTTAGATCTGAAATTGCAATATGTCTACCTCCCTTCCCATAAATTCTAGAAACGTGAAAAACCCGCCAACGCCTTCTCAGTTCCCATGTCAACAGCCTTTAATGGGGTTGAGCCAAACACATCCTCAACTAAAGCCAGCATCTCCACCCCATCTCTCTCTCTCTCTCTCTCTCTCTCTCTCTCTCAACACGCCACACAAACCACCACATCCATAATCCACTAATAATAGTAGTAGCAAATAGCAGCGAGGCAAGGCAAAGTTCAGTTATACGGTCTAGGCGGTAACTCTGGAAGTTCATCCCTCCGAACCAACAAACCGCGTTCCCAAAACTCTCTTTCCAAACCCGCGAGGCTCACCGACCGTGAGGTGTTCGGATGTACTGCAGAGAGTAGGTCCAAAAGCCCCGGTACAGAATATTCACCGCTCAGGTAGGGGAGGGTGATATTATGTAGCAGCGCGGCTTCGACCTGTTGCAGATGTCGACTTTCGCCTTCTTTTCGGCACCTCGTACATACGCCCCTCGAGAGCCTCCTCACTGTCATCGCCGGATTCATCGTCTGTCCCCAGCCAAATGCAGAGCGCCAACACAGTTACCAAGGGTGGGCTGTTCGATGCAAGCTCGTTAGCGAGTATGGCGATTTCGTCGGTGGCACCGAGCCCATGAGGTCCGGCGACAGCGTTGACATACACGCCCAACAGGTAAGCCAAGTTAGCCTCAATTAGTATAACGCTAGTGTCAACTTCGAAATTATCGAAGAGAAACCCCTCCCAGTCCCACCAAATTTGAATTTAATCGTTTCGAGATCCCTAGATACAGACGAGAGTGATTCTGCTCAAACAAAGCAGCCCTCGCCTCAATAGCTCGACGAAACAACGAGTCAACGTGGTATCAGCATGGCGACGGCATGAAGACAAAATGTAACAGGTGACTCGTGTAAGCCTTGGACAGGCCGCCGCCGCCAGTTATTAAAGAAGGCCCCCGCCAGTAACCCCCCAATTTCAGTTATGTTCTTTAAAAAGGTCCCCCCCGGTGGGGACAAATGGAACGGTATTTCACTTCCCCTTAGTACTGAGGTGGGGTACTACGTTTGGGGTGTTGAATATGACGAGGAGTTCTAGGGGGGGAGGATACCGGCATGTTCTGGCTTAAGCGCTGGCTTAGTGTGGATACGGTTTGTCTGAAAGAGATAGAGGTGACGCTGGGGTTATCGTTTGGGTATAGGCGGTGGTAGTGTTTGGGGAGGGATGTATGGCTTAGATGGAGTTGAATAAGGCGTTAGTTAAGGTGAGTTTAGTGGCCTTACAAAGTGTATGGGTTGCTGACAGGTTACAGCTTTTTTGCCGGTTTGAGCTTTTGGTGGTGAACCTGGGGAAGCCTTGGTTGTCGACGTGTACGATGATCTTTTTAGTGAAGGACTTTTAGTTGAAGGCGGAGAGGAGGGTGGTAGGGCAAAGAGATTAGCTGGAGATTAATAAGGCTTGATGAATGGTTGACCGTTGTGCCGTTGACACTTGATAACTTTCTCACGTGGGGCTAAAATTGCAGTGATTTCGGAAACTCGGTTTGTTTCCCACATGGCAGGCTGTGAAAGAATGTCCTGGCACCAGCGTAGTGGAGCCTCACGCCGTGTTCTCGTCTCAAATTCAAAGCCTTCACTTCTAAGCCTGGCTCATACCAGCCTGGATTGGAAGTTCTCTGTTTACATTGGATTCAATGGCGTCACAGCATTCAAGTCTATTTGTCTCCCTTGTCTCCTTATATATCGATCTCTCAAGTCCAACTGTGTCTGTTAAGGCTGGGTCTTTCCTTACTAATCCGTCAGGAGCTAAACGTTAGAGACCCGAGACCAGGTTCCTAATCGCTAGGTCCTTTCTGATTAGTCTCCTAAGGCTTGTGGGTTATTATTCTTTGAGCCTAATGATTACTTAAGTACATTTAATCCGTAAGTCCTCCGATAATTATAACCTGGGTCGTAACACGCAGACTGCCCTTCCGCACAGATCGGTCATAGACAGTGTTCCTTAGATTCTGGACCCAATTACAGTAACAATGGCACGGACCATGTGTGTGGATCGAGGAGGCGCGAAGCGAAAATGAACGGGTCTGCGCTCGCTACTCTATACCCCGCCCCGACCACCCGATTTGGGCGGTGTGGGGCGGCAGGATTCGGGTTGCAGATCCACGAGTCATGGGGGCATGGCCCGTGACTATATCTCCCTTATTACCGTAGTACTACTAAGCTGTACGCACCCACCTTCTTCGCGTTTCGTCTCTGCTCTGTTTTTTCTCAATTTCTTTTCTTTTTTTTACCGCGTCTAGTCCAACCCCCTTACCTACCTTACGAGATTAGATTAAGACAAATTCAGTGCGGGTTCTTTTACAGGCTGCTTTTCGACGCGACAATGATAGCGACTCTACCGTCCGAGGTGTGTATCGACGGGGAGGGTGAGGGCGGCCTTCTTCTCTCGTGCGAGATAAGCTAGGCGGAGGTGGACCTGCCGTTTGCGAATATTAGCTAGGAGGAGACCCCCCCCCCCCCGGGGGGGAAGGGAGGTATCGACCGAATTAAGCAAAGCACTAGAGGGAGACTGGAATGGGTAGGCAGGCGATGGGATAAACAGTAAATAGAAGGTAGCTTACCTTAATGACGGAGATGGAGCGTGGAGTGTCAGAGCACACGCGTGATGTATGTTGTACGAGTTGGTAGCTTGCGGCAAGGGATGTATTTTCGCCGTTAACTTGCTATGGTGAGCCAAAGGTAAGCCTGGCATGAACTGCCGCGTGACCTAGTTTTTGGCATCTCGACGGACGTTGCCATCTGGAAGGGCAACAAATTCGGGAACTACTGTATCAGAAATACAGCGCTTCGAATTGGAACTCGTTGATCATATTGTGTTTCTTTGTTATTGTTGTCCTATGGCAGAGCCGGTGACCGCATTTGTATAGCGGTTTATACTTAACAAGCGGGGAGACTAATGAGTCGTAAAAGACACAACGTACTGCGGTGCTAAGAGTCCTAACCTTACAGATCCAAGGTCGCACCGCCGGAGAAAAGCAAAGAATGAGGAAGCTTCCTGAGCAGTGTGCTGGTATATTATATTCCAGCCCGCCTTCTCGAGCACTGGAGGGGGGGGGGGGGGGGGAGACTTATTTCACCCCTTATTTTAAAAT
>Ga0247765_1000861_pt1 | contig 19053 bp, 12 predicted proteins | sample UWRJL106311C6_FD_179949 | JGI IMG/M metagenome (GOLD analysis project Ga0247765, IMG submission 179949) | Plant litter microbial communities from Arlington Agricultural Research Station in Wisconsin, United States - UWRJ-L106-311C-6 | ecosystem: Environmental > Terrestrial > Plant litter >... | reverse complement strand
AAGATTTGTGTTTCCCAACACCTTGTTGCCTATTGAAAAAGAAAAAAAAAAAAAGTTAAAAAAAAGATTTGTGACATTCGTAAGCAAAAAGTAGGGCTCCGAATGATTTGTTTGCCGTTGTCTTGTGTTTCTCTCTCGCGCCCGTAGCCGTCAGTCACAAGCATCAAATCTTCAAATCCGTGCCTCCAGGTAGACAGTTTTACCTCCTATTCGCTGATACGTTCTCTGTTCTTTGCGTCGATATTTCTGAATATGCGCCAGCTCTGTGTTTATCCCTACATCCTCCTCAACTCAACCACCTTTCATCTTATGAACAACAGACCATGACCCGTTTCACCTCAGCATTTGATCTGTCTGTTTTAAATTGGGCGGCCCATTCCTGAGAGGGCCAGCAGGAACTACAAGATCTGGCGCTACTCCCTTCAATGACTTCACCTCCGTATCACCCTCTTCATGTGATGGAGCTAGTGACAGGCTAGGTCACCAGCAATTTCAAGCCCACCCGTCATAATCATGCTAACTAACATTTTGGTGTTGAGCCACATTCTCGTATTCTACACCTAGCCCCGTATTTCCTCTTGCCTCAACGGTGTAAGGTATGTCTAATGTGGATCTGGGCTGTAACTAAGTTTACAAATAGCCCAGAAACACCCACCCCGTCACCGGATCGTTTAATCGCCGATACTTGACATTGTCGAGGGGGGGCTATACTCTTTGAGAAAAAAAGCCAATGTAATCATCACTCACCCACCGGTCTCTTTACTCTCCTTCTCTCCTTTGTTCTGTGCGTGTGCTCAACAATTAATATCACCAAAACCAGACCCCCTGTGTGTAATCCAACAAACCGAGTCTGGTCCACATCACCAACCAAAACCTCTCCCAACCAAACTCAATTCTACCACACACACACCCCCAGCATGGCGCGCCTACGGGCCCCGTATAGGCGTCCACCCCGCTGGGCCCGGCTAGTCAGAAAACTCTTCACCAGGGAGGAGCTGTGGGGGAATTCTTTTGACCGCAGTGGCTATGAGATGCACATCATGTACTACGGAGACAGCAACATGAAGCCTCTGATCAGGAGCACGATGTTTCTGATGGAGCACCCTGATGTTCCGGACGTCAGTATTCTCCTTTCTTTTCTTTTTCTTTCTTTTTTTCTCCTCTACCGTTGTCTTATTTTGTCTTCCCTTTGCCTTCACTTGTCTTCCCCTTGCCTGCCGGAAACCAAAATACCGCAAACTGTTTCGTCAGTGAGCAGAAGAGCAAGCCACCTAGGTGCAACGCAAAAAAAAAAAAAGGAAAAAAAAGACAAAGGGGAAAGCTATGTGTTGTATGTGTTGTGTGTGATACTAACCTACCTACGATTTAGGACGACGGGAGGAAAAAAAAGGCGTACAAGGACCTGGTGGATTATTACAAGAAATTGAAAGCGGAGCGGGATCAGTCTTCTGCTTAGAAACTACAAGGTACGGTACGGTACGGTACGGTACCCATCTATCTATCTACAGAGTACCTTACCTTGCCTTGCCTAACCCTTTTTATTAATCAAGAATAATTACCTTAGGCAGCAGTCAAGCCAGACTAGACTCGACCTTTGATCTCCTGGGGCGTCATTCCACCCATCAAATCTCGGCTGTCTTTCGGGAATCTATATTCAGCAAAACTGTACTGGACGGCTTCGGACTCCATACCTACCTATCTACCTACCCTATATATTCTGTATTCTTAATTCCAAGTCCATCGTATCCATGTAACAACTGAGGAGGCCAGACAGAACTGGACCAAACATGATCATCAAGAGCTTGAATCAAGATACGCCGGAAAAGAAAATTCGGGAGACTGCAATGCGCCATCGCAGGACAAATATTCGTCCGCCTAGTCCCCTCACGTTTGTATAATTGGAAAAACAGTGGGTATCAGCTTGCGCCCTGTATTAAAGTCCACTAGTGGAGATACTAGTGTTCTATCACAAAATTCCCACGCAGCAATAGCTATTTGCTAGCAGATGCGTACAGTCCACATTAGCTTCGGGATTCCACTCCACAATCTGCTGCTCTTCAATCCGGAACTTGGCCGCAATCTTATCACAAGTCTCCCCTTCCTGTACAAAGTAAAACGTCTTGCAGTTATGGACCATGCCCGGCTGGTACGGAACTGGCGTCGTCAACCCATTGTCTCCGCGTTGCGGTGTCGGCACCGACAAGACCGTGGTCGTGACTGTTGTCGTCGACACTTCAACCGATGTCGTCACCCGAATCGAGGTCACTGGAACGGGTACTGTCACAGGTATCGGCACCGTGACCGGAACCGTTACTGGGACCGTAACCGGAATGGTAACGGCTGTGGCGTTACTCGCAGTGACTTCGACAGTCACAGTCGATACCGCTGTGGTATTTCTCCATAATGGGCCAGCAGTTACCGTCACCGTAGTGACATTGGTCGCTGGGACCTCGAGTGTCACGGTTTGGATCGCCTGTCGAGCATCCGTCGCTGCGATGCAGAACGATCTCTCACTTGCGAGCAGGTCACAGGGCATGGCTACCGTGGGATTCTACCAAATGATGTTAGTCTAACCGCGTCATCGTATAACCCCGAATCACGGCTTTACCCATCGCCCAAAGTCAACCATCGAGAGCCCAAAGGTCTCCTGGATCTCGGGACAGGTCCACGTCCCGTCATTGTCGAGCCACCAAACGCAAGTCTTGATCGTGTCTGGGTCGTAGGGGTACTTGGGGATCATGTTCAATTTGCCCCGACGTTGAATGGTCCTGGCATCGGCGAGGCATAATGCCCCGAGCGTCAAAACCAGGCGTGTGGCGCGAGGCAGCATCTTGGCGTCTGCGTTCGCGAGCTATCCGGGAACAAAGGTGCAAGCTTAAGCTTCGCCTGCCCGGACAGGGCCGGATAGAACTACAAATATGACCTGCTTCCGCCAGAGCTGGACAGCTATCTTGGACTTAGCGGGTAGGAAGCCGGCCGTATATTGCTTGATGACGAGTGACGAACGAATAGGGACTGGTTCGTTCCGTCCCAAGGACCTGCATTCTTTCCATGGCACGTTTCCTGCGGGGATTTGTAGAGGGAACGGGGGAGATTGCAACTTGGCATGCAATAGGTGAAGATCTATATCGGCTGAACCGAGGGTCCGGCAAGTGGCCGCGCATGATGGTCTGTTCTGCCGCTGGGAAATTTTGACTTGTGCCGAGGAGTTTCAGCCTCATAGCCAATCACAGTCCGGTGACGACGTGTGCCACTCTCCCAAAATCTTCCGCGCCCGCCTTGTGTAGGAACACCGGGAATGAGAATTTTTCTTCCTAGAGCCAGGATCGACCAAATCCAATCAAGGGACAAATCTGGGGCAGATGAAACGTTGTTTCCTTAGAAGACTGTTCGAATATGCGCGGTGGCTGATTGGGAGGCACGGGTTCAGATGTCCACCATCATAGTTTGAAGTGACAAACGTTCCATCATCAACAGTCAAAAGTGGGTCCATGGATCGAATCAGGACAAACTGCCACCTCGTCGAAAGCGTTTGAAGCGAAGATGAACTTGGCTGCTCTCGGAAACTTCACGTCTCTCCACTTCTTAAGTGGCAAGGACCGTCGTGGGCGCTTGCTCACTCGAGCAGCCGGCGGAAAGGGTTTGAGCCTCAAGTCGCTGGAGCAACTGCCTGTCGTAGAATGGATCAAGCATTAGGTGAAAGCATCAGCAGAGATGCGGGTGTGGAACACAGCCTGATCCATGCTCAAAGCTCCACAGTGAAAAAATCTGGGACCAGGTCAGCTTTCCATAATCCACTGGTTGGCTGGCGAGAAGTGGAAAAGGTGAGAGGCCTCAGCACGGTGGTTAGAATCATAGAATGAATCTCATTCCCGTCTTGAAACATAATTTTGTGTTGCTATCATCATGTGCCTTTGTGTGGTGGGAAGGTGGACTGGGTTTGCTCACCAATGACGCGTTTTCTGAGATCGCGTTGCATGACGTGCTGGAAATGTCGAGAAATCCCAGCATGAGACTTTCAAGAGATTGCTTGTCGTTTGTGGTCTGCCACGTAGCATCAATGGGGTTTTGAGATCGAATTGCCGTGTTCTCGACTCTTGGAAAACAATGAACTCGAGGAGGGAAATCGAGTCAAGCGTGAGCTGGTTTGCTTTGTGGGTTCGGCACACGGCAAAATGTCTGACCGGTCAGCCCACTGCGGGAGCTAAGACGGAGCTCTGGCCAACTGAACTTGGCGAATCAGCGGCGCTGAAAGCCCTTAGGTAATGCTCCAGGCCACGATAAGATAGGGGGAACGCGCCAGCCTGAGCTTGAGGCGCAGCAGCTTGCGACACTCATGTTCTCACGTTCCAATCACTAACACAACTATCAACGAATACAGATTTGGATTCTTTCTGATTGTTTCTCGGAATAAGACTACAAACATGGCGATTTCCAGTCAGTTTAAGCTGCTATTCACAGCAGGGTCTCTCTTGGCGGCGACATTCGCGAATCCATTGGTGAAACGCCTGCACGACGATGATGACGACGACGACGATACTCCTCTCCCTGTGGTGATTTGGCATGGTAAGAAACTATTGCGACATATGTCATCAGCATATCCTGACGACATTTCTACTAGGTCTCGGCGATAACTATGCAGCGGAAGGCCTTCGCCGCGTCGGCGAGTTGATCGAGGAAGCCAACCCCGGCACATTCGTCCACTTTGTTCGCATCGGCGAGGACCCCTCTAGCGACCGGTCGGCTACTTTCTTCGGAAACCTCACAGATCACATTGCAAAGGTCTGCGATGACCTTTCCTCGCACCAGATTCTCTCCACAGCCCCAGCCATCGACGCCATCGGGTTCAGCCAAGGTGGTCAGTTCCTCCGAGCTTACGTCGAGCGATGCAATAACCCGCCTGTCCGGAACCTACTTACCTTCGGGTCCCAACACAATGGCATCACTGCATTCCGGGAATGCAGTAACACTGATTGGGTGTGCCGTGGTGCCATGGCCCTTCTGAAGGGTAATACGTGGAGTGATTTTGTGCAATCCAGACTTGTGCCGGCGCAGTACTTCCGCGATCCAGAACAGTACGACAAGTATCTGGAGCATTCCAACTTCCTGGCCGACATCAACAACGAGCGGCCAATCAAGAACCCCAAGTATAAAGAGAACATCAGTCGGCTGGACAACCTGGTCATGTACATGTTCGAAGATGACACAACTGCAATCCCGAAAGAGACGGCTTGGTTTGAGGAGGTCAACGGTACCGAAATCACACCGCTGAGGGCTCGTAAACTTTACTCTGAAGACTGGCTCGGCCTTCGGGAGCTCGACCGGAAGGGCGGTCTCAAGTTCCGGACGACGCCCGGCGAACATATGAGGCTCAACGACAAGGTCTTGAGTGATGCTTTCACCGAATTCTTTGGGCCGTGGAAGAAAGCTAGCAAGCAGCCAGAGACACACGGCGATGGCGATTTGTGATTCTACATTGGAGAATGTTTGTTTTCCAGGCGTATGGCGTAAATACCGTTCGTGTTCTTGTAAAGTGATAGCGACAAGGAAAACAATGATCAAGTTTGCACACAATACCATAGTTAGTTTGACTCTGCCGTACTGTAAATCCACGAATTCAGCAGGGAGGCTCTGGTGCAAACCGCAGGCGACCCGTTATGGGTCGCATCGTGGATACGGATGCCTACAGCGGATATGTACTTCCTTGTTAACATCCCGCCAGCATGTACCCGACCTCAGTTCCGACCGAGAGGGGTTCCGAACAACGGCCCACTCACCCATGAGGTTGGGAATTCTCTTCATCTGGACCAAAACGCGCTGTGGGTTCGGTATTGTCAAAGTTTTGTAAAAGAGATCCAGGCAATAAATGCAAGTTGGAACTTGGAGCCCCAAGGGCGCCTACGGATAAATTACCAGACGCGCGGTGCCCCTGTGTGGCAGCGTTCCCATTACGTTCATTGGAGTCGGCCTCGCAATCGTGGTGGGGTCGTCCCGCGATTCCTGCGTCCGCAGCAAGGGCAAAAACGCGCCTGCGGGGACGGGGAGGTTGGCAAAGAGGAACCTACTGCACGCGAAAGAATTTCTTGCATTGGCTGCATGGAACGACGTAGGGATCCTCGGCGCTTCTACAAGCCGAGCACGAGCAAAAGGACCAGAATACAGAGGGAAATGTGAAAGACGAGCAACATCTTGAGACGGGCAGACCTATGGGCAAGCTGTTTGTTCCGTGCGGCACGTCAATTCAGAGCCGATACCGCGTACCAGCGCTAAATGGGGGCCCTGTGAGAGGGTGGTAAGGTGTGCTAGAGGCGCTGTATGGCCCGGGATCTGCGCTGGGAAGCACGCAACACGCGCGACTTTAAGAGGAGGCTCCGGAAGAAAACGCCAGGGGGGCACGCCAGACGCGACCGCACACCTCCGCTTTAGCGAAATCGCGTCACGGCCGCTGCCACGGGCCTGCCTCTTAAAATCCCAAATCCCCACCACCACCACTTTTGGGCCTCTTCCAACCCGGCCATATCTGCAATTCGAAATTCGAGACCTTCACCGACCTCTCGACACTTTTTTCTGCAGCCACCCAGTTGCCCGACCACTGCACTTGTGCATCTGCCTTCTTATCTCACTAACAAGTGAAAGATTCCTAAATTGGTTGGCGGATTCGCCAAGCGGTATCAACCGCTTCAGACGCGCCTCGACGTGTTCGCGAGGCTCACCATTCAGCAGTAACTGCCCTCCATCCGTGAGGTTTTGCAGTGAATTTTCCGGCCGCGAACTGTCATGATCACGGCGTAAGGGGGAAACAAAGCCAAAGCATGGATTCGTCGCCCTCGGCAGCAGCCAGCAAAGCTGTGCTTGAGCCCACGCTGCCTTCAACTGCGGGCGTCAAAAGGCCAGCTCCCTCGCTGCTGCCCGCGTTTGAGCCTCTCTCTTCATCCCCGGGACTCCCACGACCCGCAAAGCGCCAGGCTACCTCCAGTGCCTTTCTCAAGTATCCTACGCCAGTGCCAACCTCGAGTACCGGAATTCTCTCGTCCAGCCCCCCACGCGTCGGACCGCGTCCCTCGCTCCAACGAACGCAGTCATCCGTCTCCGAACGCGCTCCGCTCTCCGATGTCCGGTCTGTAATGCTCAACGAGAATGGAGAGATCCTCCTCATGGGCAGATCGAGCAACTCGTCGCACTATCAGCTCTCGGCCAACCGCCTGATCAGCAGAATCCATGTCAAGGCACGATATATCGCTGCCATTGAGGACTTGGAGCCCAACAAGATCGAGATTATCTGCGAAGGATGGAACGGGTTGAAGCTGCACTGCCAGGGGCAGACGTGGGACCTGGCCAAGGAGGACTCGTTCGTCTCCGAGACCGAAGGCGCCGAAATCATGATTGACGTTCAGGATGCCCGGGTATTGATCCAGTGGCCTAGGCGAGAGATCAGTCGAGACACACCCGGCAACTTGACCGACTCATCGTGGGATGATTCACCACGCACCGTCGGTAGGGCCGGCGGTGCGTTGTCGGAGCTGTTACACGGTAGTCCCCTCCGCCGGACAACCAGAATCAGCAGCCCCGAGTCACCTTCTCCTGCCAACGTGTCCACGTCGAATGCCAGCCTAGATGATCTCATGCCCAGCAGTGCTGACCAGGGCGACGAGGTCCAGATTTACGAAGATGCAAGCTCCGATGAACAAGAGCTTCCCAAGCTGGCCAACCCAGTTGACCAGAGCTTTGTAACCGAGGTTGCCGAGAGCTTCTCGAGTGAGCTCAGCGACCCCCTGTCAGATAACGAGAACGACCCCGACGAGGAGAATGATCCCATCGTCCACTCATTTGGTCCGTTCGGAGCTAATCTCTCCAATCACTTCGCTTCATTTTCGACCTTCAGCCCCAAGATACCGCGGGTTCCTCGGTACCCCGCGGGTAGCGTGTCGCGTGCTGTCAACGCGCTCGGGCCTTTGAGCGAGCAATCCCCTAATACCAGCCCGAAGGCGGCCAGTGTAATCAAGATGTCTCCAGTGGTGGAGAACCCATTGAGCGCCGCGCAGACGTCAGCCATCACAAACCATGTCGTCAACCAACTTGCGTATTCGCGCTTGTCGTCGACCCCGCTGTCGACTATTATGAGCAAGCTCCCTACCGACGATAAAAAGGACCTGTCCAAGGACCAGTTGCGTTCCATTATTGAGTCTACTATTTGCATTGGTATCATCAGAAGACAGGGCAAGGATGCTGCTGGTAAACCCCTGGAAAGCGAGTACTATTACGTTCCCGAGGTGGACACCGATGAGCAGCGTCGGCTTGCTGTGACCGATGGACTTCGGAAACCTAGTCTGCGGGCTTGCAGAAAAGTGCACAAGGTTCGTTCCCGCTTGACTCGATACCTTTATCGGGCCTCGACTAACACTGTCCTAGCAATATTTTTGGAAACGACCCAAGACACCTTAATGTTCGCACACCCATCAGCCAGTATCTGTCTGTGTACGTTTTCGGAGTTTTGGCTCATTGACTTTGCTTGTCTATTGAGCATTCAGGATCAGGGAGGATATTCTGGTTTCTTTATTTGTTCGCGTTCGCGCTTGGGAACTCATACCCCTCCATCCCAAGCCCTTTTCCTCTTCTGTACATGATACTCCGACACATGGAGTCGGCGCTCCATGTTGCACGTTTGCTTGGCTCAGAATTTGCATAGCGCAAGGCGTCATTTTCCTGTCTGTAATCTTTGGCGGTCAATGCCTGGTGCATGCCTTGGTCTGGTTAACCCAAGGACGCGCTGGGTCGAATCATCTTGTGGGGGAATATTGCGTGAACAAAAGCTGTTTGAGTATTCGTGGGTAGCGAGCGAAATGATTGATTCGTGGTTTGGGGAGACAAGTTAGATCTAGGTCTCTTGATTAAGTCGAGGACATCATGTGGTGCTCGATAGTCACAATCGAGCAGTTCGTAAATAGCAGAATAAATATTCACCCTTTTCCAGCACGCCTTCACGGATGTATTGGCCGGGTATTCAACAAGCTGTGAGCTCGATGTTACCAATCCGCCCGTGAATGGGGATAGTCATCCTCAATAAGGTGTATGGTATCATTTTCCAATGTACTAGTAAATGGATTAAAGCCATGATCCATTTATACGGACCGGAACGCTCTATGAGTCTCACGCAACAGTTTGGAAGAAGCTCTCGACATCAAAGCTTTCTGCCCACCTCACCATGCAGGAATGTCCCCCACTACCCCACCAAGACCCGCCGAACGCTTACCACGATAGGCAAGGCGCATCAAGTTCTTATCGCTTATCGCAAGTCTTGGAAAACCCAACCTTCTGCAAAATTTTGGGCAATCAGAAAAAAATCCAGGGACCAATTTGCACGCCGAGTCAACCCCCGCTGCGACGTCTTTAAACATCGCCCAAGATGTCGAAATCCTCGACCATTGCAAAGGCCACTGATACCTCGATTGCTTCTGTCGATCGTGAGCAGGTCTGTACTTTTGATTTCGCCGATCGGTTGACTCCGCTAACCCCAGCACAGACGCTGAAAGCTTCCAAAGCACTGCTCGCGCACATCAAGAAGGCGGCTGCTGCCCCCAAGTCGGGCAAGCTGAACTTGCTCGAGGATGAAGAAAACAAAACAGCTGATGTACCAATCTGGCTCACGCTCACGACAAAGACACACATTCACGAATCGCACCGTCTTCAGCCCGGCAAGATCGTCCTACCGCATCCCCTCAATACCGATGAAGAATCCACCATCTGCCTGATCACGGCCGACCCCCAGCGGTGGTACAAAAATGCGGTTGCCTCGGAAGAGTTCCCCGAAGATTTACGCAAACGCATCACGCGCGTCATTGACATTTCACACCTGAGGGCCAAGTTTAAGGTCTACGAAGCGCAGCGCAAGCTTTCCAGCGAACACGACATCTTCCTGGCAGACGACCGTATTATCAACCGTCTCCCCAAGGCTCTGGGGAAGACCTTTTATAAGACAACCACAAAGCGGCCTATCCCTGTCGTGCTGATGGCGCAGCGTGAGAAGGTTGACGGCAAACGGGTACCCAAAGCCAAGGGCGGCAAGAAGGAGAAGCGGGATCCCGTTGAAAATCCCAACGCTAGACCCATTCCTGAGATTGCCTCCGAGATTCGGAAGGCCATTGGTGCCGCACTGGTCCACCTGAGCCCGTCAACAAACACGGCTGTGAAGGTAGGCTACGGCAGCTGGACTTCTAAGCAGCTGTCGGAGAACATCAATAAGGTGGTGGACGAGCTGGTGGAGAGATTTGTGCCACAAAAGTGGAAGAACGTACGCAACCTGTACGTCAAGGGTCCCGACACTGCGGCGCTGCCCATTTACCAGACGGATGAGCTTTGGCTAGACGAGTCGAAGGTGGTCCCCGATGGTCAGGCGCCGCCAAGCGCCCTGCCCGGCCCGCACAAGAAGAAGACCGAAAAGGCCAACATTGGCAAGAAGCGCAAGTCACTGGACGCAGAACCAGAGCCGGCTGAGGACGAACCGAAGGAGGCCACGCCGAAGGAGGAGCGACCCAAAAAGAAGGCCAAGAAGGCACTCCCGGAGAGTAACGACGACAAGATGGACAAGGAGATTACTGAACGCAAGGCGAAGTTGAAGAAGCAAAAGGCCGCTGCCAAGAAGGCAGTTGAGATGTAGGTCAGCAACAGCCGGGGGATCATTCAGACATCATTGCTAGGAGTTTTGGCGTCCACAGGCAGATAACCCAGCAGATTCGGGGGTATATCGTGTAATTCGCTACAAATGCGAAAAGTTGTATTGTCCAGCTTTCTTCTGCTTGTCGTCACCAGCTTCCGCCCTTGGCCATATTGTCGGAGAATTCTCTGCCCAGACGGGCCAGCAGCGAATTCTCCGAGCGAAGCGAACAACACTAACAGCACGACGAGGCAAGATAAACAATGGACGGCGTTGGATACCAAGCCAACACACGTTTACCTAGTTGGCCCGGTACCTCACGAACTCCAACCAAATATCTGCCAGGGCAAACGTTATCCGACAGATCTTCTCACAGCGGCGGGTACGGTACCTTAGCAGCCACTCGTTAGCCACCCCGCCAACAAATCTTGAGCCAGTAAATAAAACGTCAGAATTGACTAATCCTTGATTGGAACTTGTCAGAGACCAAGGGGAAGCATCGTGACGTCTTTTGCATTTTAGCTGTCAACCCAACTGCCACTGGCTGCCTGCATCACATCGCGGGGTTGAGTTCCACAGCACGTGACGGATGCAAGGTTTCCCAAACTCGCGTCTTCAAGTCACTGTGCTTATCAGATCAGTTCCAAGATTGGTAGGTATTTAACCGTTTTATTGAAGCCGCTGAAACCTGGCCTCAAGGCGATACGATACGATGCGATGCGATGCGATCCCACTTATTAAATAGATAGGGCAGTCAGCAGTCAGCAGCTGCATTCTTGAAGAAAGCTATGCTATCGACATGAGTGGGGTGGGGCAAATACCTGTAATTTTCCCCACGGATCGAACAGCGCGGCCGCGATTTACCCCAACTTTTTGCCTCAGCTTCCCGGGCATCCAATGCCTCTCCTCTCTGGCTGTACCTGAGCGCCTGAGTGTGAGTGGGTAGGTGGCCGCCAGATCAACTGCCGAAACACCACCATGCAGTGCGGTGCTTGTCTGTGCTGTGCTGTAAGGTTCTCGTAATCTTCTCCGCACGTACCTACACACATACTCGCGTGCGTGCGCGATGGCTTTCTTCTCATCGCATCACTTCACATTGTGTCTTTCTTTTTCTTTGAGAAGGGGAAGTGGTGTACATTCAGAAGCTTTACGAGTACGGTAGTCACAATTGGGACATTTCTCTGTAGGTTTTTACCCCAGGAAGCTCCAGCTCCGGGACCAGCTGATAATTATCGCCGTCTATTTTAACGGCCGACGACCCAGACTAGATCCGCCCTGTCAAATGCAGCCGCTTCAAGCTGTGACCCGCCAGCCAAGCTCCCCTTCTAGCTGTCATGACTGCCAATGGAATCGGGGTTGATTGGAGTATGGGTGTGTTGATCGCCCCATGCCATGCCATGCTATGCCCCATGTCTGGTTGGTTTCCCGGGGCCCGCCTGCGACCGACCTAGACAGCCCTCGCGGGCGCTGCGTTCCATCCATCTGGCGCTGTATCGGCAGATGTATTTTATTATTTTCCCCCCCCTCGAATCTGACCTCGGGACACGGGACGCAAAAAAGTACAATGGTGGCTGGCTGCCTTTATACGGAGGAGAGGGGGGGGATTGTTATCGGTAAAATACTCCCTGGGAATTCCCTCCCCTCCCTCCTCACCCTCCTCCTCCTTCTCCCCCTCCTCTTCCAGTATCCATGACATAGGGTATTTACTTAGTTACTTACCCTGGCATAATCCCGCCAGTCATAAGCTCCCGCTGGACCAGCAGCAACTTCAACAGTTGACTTTTTTTTTTGGTTCAGTTTGCTTTGGCTTGCGACTTGTCCGTCTTGCTGCTGCTGTTGCTGCTGCCCGAGACTTGAGGTTCAACACCAGCACACACACACTCTCTCTCCCTCTCTCCGTCACCATGGCCGTTACCGGCAAGACAGGAGACGGCAAGGTGTCGCCAACCCGGGCGCTGGTCGCTACCGTCTTCACCTTTGTCGCCGCCCACTGGATCATCACCCTCGTGTCTCTGTTTGTTGTCCGCGCTGCTTACAAGCGGTATGCCTCGCCGCTACGGAAATACCCCGGACCTTTCCTCGCCTCCTTCTCCCGTCTGTGGAAGGTCTTTTCGACAGCCAGCGGCCGCACTCACCTAGACCATGTCGAGCTCCACCGTAAATACGGCCCCATTGTCCGCATCGCCCCGAATGAAGTGTCGGTTGCATCACCCGAAGCGGCGCGCACATTGTTGAGCGCCGGCAAGCGCTTCTTCAAGACGCCCTTTTACGGAGTGTTCCCCCCACCCGAGAATCCGGATATCTTTACCGAGACGCGCGAGGATGTCCACGCCATGAAGAAGCGTGTCGCCAATGTGCCCTACAGCATGGCCGCTATGCAGCAGCTCAGCCCCTTTATCAACGACACCATCGAGCTCCTCGCCAAGAAGATTGGCGAACATATCGACAACAACAAGGGCATCTTCGACCTGGGCGCCTACCTGCACTATTTTGCCTTTGACGTTCTCGGCGAGGTGGCCTTTAGCCGCAGTTTCGGCTTTCTCGCTGAAGGGCGCGATGTCGACAACGCCATCAAAACCATTGATAAATCCCAAACCTACAACGGCATTGTCGGCCAAGTCCCCGAGCTCGACCACGTGCTCCGCCGGAACCCGCTCTGGCAATTCATCCCCTGGCTCAGCACCAAAAACGCCCTCATCACCCGCATGGCCCTCGAAGAAATGGCCCGTCGCCAACCCTTTGATAAGGACAGCGCCGGTCTCCTCCGCACCGGGGATGGCCGACAGGATCTCATGGCCAGCTTGATTCAGGGACACCTTAAAGACCCGGAACGGTTTCGCGAAGGCGACGTCTTTGCCGTTGCGCACGGCGCTATTTTCGCCGGGTCCGACTCCACCGCTTCAACCATGCAGTCTTTTTTCTGGCATATTCTCGCCGACCGACGCGTGTACGAGGCGATTGTACAAGAGATGGAAGCGGCAGTTTCTAACGGCGCCGTTCCCCCTTCGGGAAATATCTCTTGGAACGAAGCGCAGAATCTGAACTACCTCCAGGCCTGTCTCAAAGAAGCCATGCGCGTCCGTCCCGCCGTCGGACTAAATATCACGCGTCTGGTCCCTCCCGAGGGCGCAGAGTTGGATGGGGAGCATTACCCGGGAGGAGTGGCTATTGCGGTAAACGGCTGGGTGTTGCATAGAGATAAGGATGTGTTTGGACAAGATGCTGAGGAGTTTCGCCCGGAACGCTGGTTGGAGGACGAGGAACGGGCAAAACGGATGGAGCGGTACATGTTTCAGGTATTTTTTTTTTTTTCTTCCCACTCCCCCTCTTTTTTGTCGAGGCGAGAACTAACAGAGATAATCACTCTAGTTTGGAGGAGGCAGCCATCTCTGCATTGGGAGAAATCTCGCTCTGCTCGAAATCAACAAGGTCGTTCCCCGATTGTTGCGTGACTACCGGTTTGAGCTGGCCCATCCGGACCGACCGCTGCGGGCAAATTCTTCATTCTTTGTTGTTCAAGAGGGGCTGGAGGTTTATATTAAGCGGGCGTAGGCTCCTACGTATCTTAGAAATCAAGAGGAAGAAATCATGCAGGTGGTGAGGTGACAGCGGCGTATTAATAAGGTTAGGTCAGGTCAAGTCAGGACAGGACAGGTTAGGTGGGTGGATATTCAACGTTGCACGTACGTACTCGTAGTATGCTGTTGACTTTGGGTTTGAATTTACATTACATTTAAGAATCAGTTTTCGTTGTATTTGTCATGTACATGTGAGACGCTGTGTCTCACTTTGCAACTCGTACTCAGAGTTTCATTTTTACCCAAAGGTCAACCACTTGACTTTGCGTTATCGTACAGTGTTGACTATATATCATAAATATGACAAGCAGAATGATCCAGTCCTTATAAACCTGATCAGATGACAGTCAACCAGGATAAGATGCAGTGAAGACACGAGTCTGAAAACGCTGTCAGAACCTAAAGTTGACACCGCCTATCTCACATCTCACATTCCACGAGTCTACTCTAGCTCTGATATATCTCTCAATCTCTAAATTTGAATCTGACTCTCTCTCTCTCTCTCTCTCTCTCTCTCTCTCTCTCTCCTTTCCTTCCCCAAAGTCACGCTCAGGATCAAACTGAGAAACTGAGAAACTGAGCCCCCCTCTAAACTAACGAAAACTAACTAACCGGCAGTCTGACATCTGGCATCTGACATCTAGCATCTAACATCGAGCAGCTAACATCTGTCAGCGCTAACATGTAGGTACCTATCTAGCCACTTGTACCATGGGTGGTTCATTTCCACTCACTATCCCACTAGAATATAACAGACAGAATATTGCTGTGCTGTGGGGGAGGATTGGACAATTTCCTCTTTTTTCATTTTGCCATCCGTGTTCATGTCCAGGGGGTGACTACCTTACCTGAGTCAGACAGACTCAATCAATGTTATGCAAGCAGTTTCGTAGGATCAACTGATATGGTTTTGGTAGAAGAGATTGCAGAAGAGATGCTAGCAGTTTGCAGGTTTGGAAGCTCTAACTTGGAAATTCCAAACCAGTTCTGTTCTGTCCAGGGAGCAAGTCAGTTAGTTGTCTCACCTATTCAGCTACAATGTAATCAACAGTCAACACGCTTGACATGGTCAGCGAAAAAAAATCAGACATCTTATGACCCATCACACAGTCTAGTCCAATATGTACAATCAAGAGGTATCAATAAATACAGCACTGCTCACTTCCATGCAAGAAATCAACATATCATTTTACCGCACATCCATCTTCGATCCTCAGACTTCTCACGCAGTCCGTGGTCAGGTTCGTCTACTTCCTAACCTTACTTCAACCCATCACTTCCGGCCTTGGAACCCATCATGTTCCAACGCACACATAGTAGCCCGGCCACAGGTCATCGCAATCGAGCTGACAGAGTCCACTTAGCAAAAGCTCCAGCAGATCGGGCGTGCATATGAGCGAGCCCAGAAGGGAACCAGAGCTCACCGACGGGTTCAGCCTATAACTGTGGGTGTGTCAGCAACGTTTCAAGGAGGTCAAAATCAAAAGAAGTACATGGGCTCGAACGCATGCAATGAATGATACGAAAAGACAGAAAGAAGCAAGCAACGCACAAATCTCGGAGTGAAAGATTGTTGCGGGTAGCGATTGTTCGACAGTTGTCATCGCCGAGAATTTGGTCATAGAGTTTGCCTGAATGAGGAACGAGAAAGAAACAAAAATCAGCATAAGAGATTGGTGCCTAGGATGGAAGTAGTGAAGCCCAGGGCCAAAAGCAGAGATCATGGGACACCATCAACTTATCCTCGAGTTGGTCATAATCGATATAGGGGCGGGGGCTCAGGTAGAGGGTCACCTAGAGTAACAGGGCTGCGTAGTCTTTTTTTTCCTTCAGGGTGGGTTGTACTGCGAGATCCGCGACTTACAGTTGCTGGGCGCCCCGGGGATAATGGGGGATGGCCTAGCAGGTGTTGGCTGTGGCGGCTGGAGCTGGGTGATAGTGGTGAGAACCGGACCACCTCCACCACCAGGCCTGGTCGTCGGCGGTGGGCCGATGATAAAGGTAGGGGAAGTCCCAATAACGAAAGTGGGCTGCTGCTGACATTCCCCTGCTCTCGTTGAGGTGATGTACCGTGTGGAGGTCAGAGTTGTCACTGTTGTGGCTGTAACCTGGCGAAGTTGAGTCGAAGTCACAACGGTAGTGATTGTGTCAACTTTAGTAGATGTAGACAGCACGATCTCTTGAACAGTCCGGGTAACAATGGTGAGAGAGGTCCTCCATGCAGTGCTGGTCGAGATGGAAACTGCCACGCTGGTTGCTGTAGTCGAGAGAGTGCGCACTGTGGTAGCGGTGGCCGTTACGCGAGCCGTCTCGGTCTGCGTGACGCTGGCGGTCATGGTCCTGGTCTGGTAGATTGTGCTGGTAATAATAATGGTAGCCCTGACAGTGGCAGTCGACGTCGTGACGGCCGTGCTCGATCGGAGCACTGTGCTCGTCGTGGTGACCTCGGCTGCCGCAGTGGACGTCACAACAACCACCGATGTAGCAGTTCCCGTAGTCTCAGCGACTGTGCTAGTGACGAAGATGGTGGCGGTAACAGTAGTCGTCGAGGTGGCCACTCCACCCGGGGGAGGCGTGATAGTCTCCGGGGGCTCTTCAATAGTTGTGCCGGAGCCCGAAGAACATTCTCCAAGACCGACTTGGCAACCCTCCCCGCAGTAATCGGCCGAGGTGCCACAAAAGCCATGAGCGGAACAGCAAAGTCCAAACCGGGAGCCAGCACAAGTGACTGTCCCTCCGCAACTGCCATCAGTACTGACTCTGAGAGGTCCCGTGGGAGACGCCGAGGGCGGCAACACACTCCGGGACGGAGCAACAGCAGCAGTAGTGGTTGAGGTAGCAAGGCCCCCTCCGGGTGCTGGGATGGATGGGGGGCCGGAGGCTGTACCCTCGGCGCAGTATACGGCGCCAGAGACGAGGGCGGAACAGCTCGTGACGTAGGGATTGGACCGGAGAAACTGGGTTACTGTAATTCCGGCAAGCTCGGCGAGCGAAGCACAGGTGTCTCCGGATCTGGCCGTGACAGGCCGGGTGCAGGTATCGGCCCGCTGAGCACGGGCGGGCCCGGCAAGAGCCCACACGAGGGCAACGAGGCCCTGCTTGGCCAAGGTTGACGATACCATGGTTGCCGAATCAGTGTGCCAGAGAGTAAGCGACACACGCCGAGACCAGTCTGGACGGGAGCAATGACAGGTGCCCAGATGGAGGATATAACCCAGATCAGGGGGGGGGGGTGTCCCAGACCCTTTATGAGGGGAGGAGGAACTGGATCCGCTGGAGGAGAGAAGCTCAGCTTACGCCATTAGGGGATTAGGGGGACTCGTAATCCCGGTTCTAGGTTCCGGTACGTGGGCATCGTCGACGGGAGGGTGCACCACTTTCTGAAGCGAAGTCCTTTTTTTCCTCCTCTCGCCATCGTCCATCGTAGATGGCGCACCTTTGTGCCGATGGTCAAAGTCACACAGAAATTCATGAAGTCGCATTGGTACACTTTGCGCCTCTTGATTCGAGTTGCATCGTCTCGTCGCGTCAGCGGGCCAGGGCAGACGATCTGCGCATCCAGATGGATCGAGATGGATAAAATTAGTGGGGGATATTGGGGGAGAAGGAGGACGCGGGGCTCGCTGCCGGAAGCAAAGAGGGAGTAAATTTGGGTAAAGTGGCCCCGCGAAGGTAATATGGGAAGGTGCGGCCGTCCTCGCTTGCTTCCTTGCCCTCTACTTGCTCTGCTTGCTTGCGCGTGAGAGAGTTTTTGGGGGGAACAGGCTAATTCGAGAAAGTGGCAACCGCGCCATTGACGCTGTTCTCGTTCCTGCAACATTTGCGAGCGAGCACCACTGCCTCTGCTGATGGTCTAGGCCAAAAAGCTTCTGATGTAAATTCCCCGACTGATGAAACGTCGCAGCTGGTCTTTCAGGTGACTTGTTCTCTGTCCAATCATGATCAACGCGAAATGCTGTACTTCCCAGGGACCATATCGAACCTTCCCGCTTCTTGTGTGAAAAAGAAACAAAAGAAACAACAAAAAAAAATCAATTTCAACTTTGGGGTATTGCCCTCAACGCCTGCATGGTAATCAACCATTGGCCCTCACTGATCCCGATTAACGGCCAGGTCCTTCGCGCCCACAATCTCCCTGCTCGTCATCGGTGTCGAATTATCCTCGTGGCTCCGGCTGCATTTTTGGCACCTTCCGCCCGTGTCTTTGGGGTGCGAGATCTGCGCTCCTGTTACCGGGCAGATGTAGACACGCTTGCTGTAGGGGCGATGGACCTGGAAGCACGAAGGGCATTCCTTGTGTGGCCGATGGGAGCGAGTCGGCTCTATCCTGTAACCCGTGTTGGGACAGACATAAACACACTGCCAGATGATGTCATGGGCCGCCTGGCAATGTCCACAGACACCGAGAGGGTTTTCAAGCGCCTCTCCCGTTTCCGGACAAAAGTAGATGGCCGGAGGCTGTCAAAGGGTGAGTAGGTATTCAACAGGGGATGATACCAAGGTCGGCATAATTACCGGTACGGATTGTTTCTGTCCCATTTTCACTTCCTCAATGTATTCCTCTCTCCCTTGGCTGTTTGAAAATGACGGATGACCACTGTCAAACAGACATGATGTTGCAATTTGGTTTGTTAACCCCGCCTGCCTGCCTCGGTACGTATCCTCTAGCGTGTGTGCCTTGTTTACTTTGCGGTGGAGTTGGAACACAAGGTGAGACCCACTGGTGAAACCAAGGAAAGGGGTGCGTGTGGGGAGGAGGGGGTTCAAACCTTAAACTTCAAAAAAAAAAAAAAATCACGAAAAAAAAAAAAAGAGGGACAGGGG
>Ga0247765_1000860_pt1 | contig 19070 bp, 14 predicted proteins | sample UWRJL106311C6_FD_179949 | JGI IMG/M metagenome (GOLD analysis project Ga0247765, IMG submission 179949) | Plant litter microbial communities from Arlington Agricultural Research Station in Wisconsin, United States - UWRJ-L106-311C-6 | ecosystem: Environmental > Terrestrial > Plant litter >... | reverse complement strand
GTGAGCCTGGCGCCGCCCCCCCCCCCCCCGCGCCCGCGCCCCCCCCCCCCGCGCCCCCCCCCCCCCCCCCCCCCGCCGAAACAACATGTCAAACAACGTTTTCCCCTTCAACCGCCTCCCCACCGAACTGCGACTCTCAATCTGGGAAATCGCATGCCAGTTACCTCCCGCACGCGCGTTGGCGTGTCTACATCCATCTCACCCGTCAACTTTGCCGACCGTGCACTGCAAACCCACGACGCCCGCTTTGTTGCTCGCGACTCGCGAATCCCGATCTGTTGCTTTGCGTCATGGCGTTACCACTCGTCTTTATAATCCGGCGACGGATATTTATTACGTTCCCTCCTCCTCCACCACCTCCTCACCCTCAAGAGTGCCCCCGTCCATGTCCCCGCAAATATCATCCTTACGGATCCCCTCCTCTCGAACATCCTCTGCAAGTATATCGAGAATATCGAGGATAGGGGTATTCAAGCAACAGACTCTAGCAAGTCTACTGCCCGTGCTTCCCGGAATCACGCATCTCGCTGTGGATTTTGATATTTCTCTCGAGGAGGTTCGGTGTCTGGCTGAGGTTTTGGGGAAACTTTTGGCGTTGAAGAAGATTTCTCTAGTTCTTCATACTCACACTGGGACTGTTGACACTGACGCTACTGGTTATGGTGCTTGCGCGGCTGCGGAGTACGGAAATAAATGCTTTGCGGGTCCCAGGGCGGGACTGCAGCGTATCTTGGGAATGGCTGATCTGCTCCTGGGTGATGATCTCGAGGGGGGGACAGAGCGGACACACAACACAAATAGGGGACAAAGCACACACAACAGACACAGCACATGCAGAGGACACAGAGAATACATGTCCGCCATAAGGGAATATTACCAAAGCATCCCCCAGACCAAGGCCGACAACGACTACGAGGGAACGCCGGCAAATACGGGTAGAAGTCTGAGAGCGAATTTTCCGTGGAGGCGGCGGTTACCACCTGCAACGATGCCTTTTTGTGGAAACGAGACTACGACGACTATGACCGAGATTACAACTACTTCAATGGGGAATACGACTGGGGATACGACTGAAACTACGACAACAGAAACCGCGACTGGGAATATGACTGCTCCTACCACCCAGTCCGGAACCCAACTCGGAACCGAAACTGAAACTAGGGACCCCCCTCCGGTAACAAGACCGACAGAAGCAGCAGATAAAAGACCCATGCAAAGGGCATGGCAACGGCATTCCCAAGAAACAGAAACAGGCCGTGCGGAGCTAATCCCCAAAGGCAAGGTCAGGTTTTTGAGAGAATCATTTGCTCTGTCTCTTTCTGAAGAAAGAGAAACAATCACCGACAGGACGGCTCGCGAGCAGCTCGGAGGAAAACTCAGACACAAACTCCGGAAGAGACTAGCGTGGTTCGAATTCGAACTAAACCTCGCAGTCCTGAACAATATTTCACCGGTAAAGTCCTGGGATGTCGTCCAGGGGGGCCTGGATTTGGATTATGAGGTTAGGGTCTTTTCTTGGTAGATGTCATCTACATAAGTAACTTCTAAATCTCCTGTAATGACAGAACTAGTCAACATCGGACACCCAGATACTTCCCACCCAAATTCTACCCCATCGCCTGCTCCTCAATCTCATAGCCCAAGTGAAACCTATCCAACCTCTCGAGAAACTCCAAATCCACATTCACAAAACTCTTCCACAGATCCACCTCCCGCAACCACGGTTTCGTCTGCAGCGCAAACGTCACCGCCGTCGACCATTTCAACAAATCCTCCTGGTCCGTACCCATCACCAGAATCAAATCACCTCTGTGAAAAACCCGGTCGTCCAGCTCGCAGTAGCCATAACTCCACTTGGAGTCTGCCTTCCATTTCTCCTGAGAGTTCCACTCCTTCTTCCTAGCGTCATACTGTCTCTCCCAGAGACCCTTCTTTTTATTCTTGACATTCTTGTCCTTCTTATTCTTCCCTGTGGTGGTGGTGCCGCCGTTCTTTTTCTCCTCCTCTTTTTCCTTCTGCTGCTGCTGTATTAGCGTTTTCAACTTCTCCAGGTCTTCCTGTTCCGCCTTTTTCTTAGCCGCCAGCGCTAATTCCTCGTTGCTTACGCCTAACATCGCCTGCCGGAGACATCCCAGTCGGAGCCGGACCGTGTTGTGGATGCTCCACTCACTGGCCGGCATATCCTTGGGAAGGAATTTCCACTCCCAAGAACGACTCATGGGGTCGATGAAAGCTGTGGCCAACCGGCTGGGCGGCTGCAGCATGAGCGGGTAAAAGTGTGGGGCTGACCACAGCTTGATGAGCGAGAAGCGCGCGGTGGGATGTTGGGCGGCAAAGGGACGCGCTTTTGTAAGCAGGTCGGGCCACTCCATGTAGTCAATGTAGTTGGCTGGTAGGCCGGCGGTAAAATCGCCTTCCCAGCTGTACTGGATGTACATGTCGGGCTGGCGGCCAGGCTCAGTGGCGACACCTGTGATACCACTGCACACCTCGGGTTCCGGTGAGTACGGAGACGGATTAACAGCACCGCCACGGTAGACTGGTGAAGAATGTTAGCAAATGACATTGGGGCGGATGACTAGAGAACAGTGGGCGGACGGCCAGAACAGGCGGATGGCTAGAGGGAAAAAAAAAAAAGAAATACATACGCTTGGCAATGGTGGTGCGGACAATAATACCCCATTCCACGGGGTAAATGTCACAAATCGGCTCACTCGACTGGGTAAGCTTGTCCAATTCGGCCCAGAATGAATTCGGCCGGAATTTGTTGCTCGTCCGGGTCCGGCAAGTTGGACGATACTTTGCGCGCTCGGCGAGATTGAACAGCGGGCTGCTCTTGAACTCGGAGCCTTCTTCCGTCTGGAGGTATTCATGAACCACCGAAGCGACAGGCAGGTCGGGGAAGAACAAGGCCATGGCCACAAAGGCCTGCGTAATATCCTGCGCCATATAACGATGGGGCCATGGCTGGAGAGGCTCGGGGGCGTAACTCTTGTAGTGCAGCTTTAGATTCATCCAGCTTAGATTGTCCATGCAGAACCAGACCCAGTCAAGGTTAGAGGTGGTAGGAACAAAATTCTGGATTCCTCGCAGCAGCTTAGTGGAAACGTCATACTTTTCCCGGGCACCCTCTTCAAGATCACTCAGGTGGAATGTGTCCTTAAAGACAAAGGATCGATCTCGCTCCATGATTTCCATGGGACCCAACTTGGTCATCAGCTCCGAGTTGGGGATTCGCAAGGTAACATAGGCAAAGTCAAGTTTGCGGAGCAAGTCCTTCCTCTCCTTGCTGTGCTTCCCCCTCTGGATCTGTCGATGCGCCTGTGCCCAGAGTGGAGGGAGGTAGTAATTGAACTCGTCAGAACCGGGGGCATATGGCTTGGGGTGGCGGTCATCCGAGCCAACGGACGACGCCCAGTCAGAATCATCATCATCAGAAACAGCATCATCCACAGGAACTAATTCCCTCTCGGGAAGTCCCAAGGCGGGACGGAGCCTTTTGTGGAGGAGGTTGGCCTTGTAGTTGAGCACGCTGGGCGACATTCCGTTGGATTCAAACATCTGAAGAGGGTTGGTGATCTCGAGAAACGGAGCGTGGTCGGGCAGCGATTCATCGAACAGAATGGCGTCTTCGGCAGCATCGGCAGCGTTGTAAAACAGAGAGCGTCCTTCACCAGGCGGGAGATCCTCGCTTGTTTGGATCTGCTTGCCGGAATTGGTGCGAACCCAGTATGTTGCATCGGGGCCCGTCACCTCATCATACAGATTCTGGACGTCCTCCCCCGGCTTGATGGGACGCACAGCCATCGTCTTCGGATCTCGAGTCAGGCCTTCCATGATATGTTTCTGGATCTTGTGCTTGCCTCGAAGGCCGCGGACTCGGTGGGCTTTCCACAGCGACTCAGAAATCAGGCGGAGCAGGTTATTGACATCTTGACCCGGAGCATTGTCCCAGACGTACACTTCATAGTACGAGTCAAAGCCAAAAGTCCATTTCCGCCTTGCCTGGGCCTTGTCGAAAAATTGTGTGTCGACTTCATCCCTCATCCAAGGAGCGTCGTCTGAGCTCTGAAGTCCAGGAGGCGGTGCTAGATAGCCGGGGATGTACCGACGACGCCACCTCTCGTTCTCATACGGAGCCACCACAATCTTGCCCGTCCGGCCATCTCGGACGAGAATCAAGGCCTCCCCACGGCTCATGAGAGTGTACTGGATGAAGCGGCGAGAAGCAGCGTCATTGCGCTTCATGTATGCGCATATAATGTTGCGCGCCTCAACCACCATCGGGCAAGCGGCGAGGGCCTTTTGTGTTAGTTTGGAAAGCTTGTTGTATGTGGTCTCGGCCTCTGCCGTAACCTCGCGGTAGAAAGGAACGAAGCCCCTGCTGACCAGGTCGTCCATCATCATGTTGCCGGTCCACATGGACCACTTGGACGCTGGGAAGTACTGCCAGCCAGCGAGGAAGTGGAGGTTGGCAAACTCGTCCCAGTTGCGGCAGAGGGACATGGCCTCGGGGAAACTGCAGTCCTTGGCCATGATAGAAAAGTGAAGCCATCCATCACGAGCCATGCTGCGCTGGCTGGCGTGGTTCCAAATGGCCTTGCCGCAGACCTTAATCTTGACCTTCCGGTCCTTTGGTCCCATGCTCAGAATGGCAGTCTTGAGCGCTCTGATGTCGAACATCTTGCGAGCTTCTAGGCCGATGAGATCGTTGAACAGGCCCGTTCCCGGGCGACCAACGTCCTCCAAGGAACCGTATCGCATCGAATGTGCCAGGAACTCAGCCGCAGATCGCGGGGGGGTGGCTTCCAAATCATCAATCTCTGCCTCGTCGTGGTCTGGCTGGTCTCCCCTGATGAAATCTGCGCAAGCATCCCGCAGAGCCTGAAGACTCGGTTTCTCGACCTTGAGACAAAGATCGCGTAACCCCGACTCTGGCAGTGACTCGTCAGCAAGAAACTCTTCGATGCTGTTGGCCCGGAGTGCTGCGGGTAGGAGCTGCGGCTGCGAGAGGAGCTGGCGACAAAAGAGCAACTTCTTGACCTCGGCAATCTCAGAAACAAGGCGCTCGGCCTCCTCTTCAGAGTAAGGTGCCGTCTTCTTGTACAATTCATGGGGCAGTTCAGCGCCGCCGACAAGCATGAAACCCTGGACATGGTCGTAATCCTTCTCAACGCCCTCCATCAGCCGCTTCTTGACGTCCTCTTTGCTTTCGATGTTGTTCTTGTCCGGTTCCCCCTGTTGGGCTGTTTGGGCTGCTGAACCGTTCTTGGTGGAGTCGGCGTTGTTTGCGGGAGCTGCACTCTGGGGCTTTCCTTTTCGTTTCCCCCTCTTTTTCTTCTTCGCCGCTGGCGTTGCCGCCTCGCCGGCCAGGGTTGAGGCCTCCGTAGCGGGAGTTGACGCCTCGGCGACGGGTGTGGACGTCTCGCCGGGCTCTGGCTCGAGCTCAGCAGCAGCCTCGGCAGCCATATCCATCCACAAGAAGTGACGAATGAGGTCCGTGAACCTCGCCCTGTCGTCACGATAAATATCCTCAATGGGATCCCAGTCAATGTCGGATTCGCTCGAGCCAGCAGCGGCCATGCGTTCGCGCCAGACCTCTTCCAGGTAGGCTTCCTGCCGTTTCTTCTCCTCCTTCTTCCGGGCAGCCTCGAGACGAGCGCGCATATCGCCCCAGTGACGGCGGAAGAGGGCATGTTCGAGCTTGAGTTTCTTCTTCACCTCCATCTCACGGTTCTCTTCCTCTTCTTCCTGCTCCTTGCGGACCCAGTCGAACCACTTCTCCTTGCGGAAGATGATGACAGCAGAGCGGCGCTCCAGACTCTCGAGGGCCTTGTGAACGGCCTGTTCTCGGCTGATGAGATGGTCTAGGTAGGCCTTGTGGCCGTAGTCCATGTCTAGCGAGTAGAAATGGGCGTGGTGGAGCCTGCGGGCCGAGATGACCTTGCGAAGGAGGACATACTGGTTGAAGAGAAAGCCGTGGATCTCTTGCAGCTCCGACTCCTCGGTGACGCCCTCAAAATCCTGGTTCTGGAGGGCAACCCTGGAGTTTCGGAGGAAGGGGGGTTCCCTCGCAAGCAAGGCATCCAGCTCGGCACCGCGACGCTTGTAGCCCTTGTACATGTAGAAACACTGAAAGGCATGGAATTTGCAAAAGAGGTCGTTATTGTGGGTCGCTGCGTGACGGCATCGCTGCGAGTCGGAGAGGTTGAGTGCTTGACATTGCGGGCCATCGGCGTCGCCCACCACACGGGACGGTAGCGGCGGTACGTCACACATGGCAGCCATCTGGCGTCAGGCTGTTGAGGTGATGAAGGTTAAAACAGTGAAGAAGCGGAGCAAACGGAATTGTCGGTGAACATGAGGCTAACGCGCCATGACCGCACAGGCCACTCGATTGATGTCATTGGCTTCTGTCGCTCCACTCTGACGGGTCTTCAGGAGCTGCTCGGCCTATCAGCTAGCTCTAGTGGGGGTTCTTTTCTTTTCTTTTTCGGTAGGAGTGTGAACACCTTGCAAGGCAAATTCCTCCCATAGGTTTTTGGCCGGGGTTGGCGAACACGAACTGCACTATACTTCATATCTTGTTTGGCCCAGCATACCTCGTAGCGTATCTCAGCTGGGGCGACAGAAAAAGGGGTTCGCCAATATCGAACTGAGGATTCTGACGTGCAACCTTGTCTGGGCTGGTGGTTGACTTTTACTTTTACACCTGAACATGAATTGAATTCTCAGTATCAAATAACCTTTTGCTTCTGTCCGAGAGTTTGTGCGATTAGATTTTTAGAGTCCGAGGGCTCCCCGATAAAGAATCATGTACACACATGACACTAGTAGCCGCACATCTGCTCCTCAAATGTAACAGGCAGCATAAAATTTCTGTGTCTACCTAGGCATAGACGACTCAATACATAGGTAAGATACGCGGTTGTGTCCACAAGCTATCTAGTCGAGCAAGCTATCGACTACCACAATAAACACTGACCCCATTTTTTTTTTTTTTTTAAAAAAAAAAAAAAATTTAGCATTAGTTTGCTTTCTTTCTCTGACAGGGAATCCCTACCTAAGAACCCCAAAGGCACAATTGCTCACAGGTCTGCTGATGCAGGCTGGGCACTAGCAGTCGGTGGAACTACTGTGCTGCCTGCAGCAGTTATTGAAAGTAGTAGCAGGATTTGGCAGGCTCCGGTCGGGGCAGTCGCGGCCGTCCCACTTGCCACTGGCTCTCTCGCAACAAGTTCGACTGTCGATGATGTTGAAATTGGAACCCTGCCAGCACTTGCATGCCTCACCGGCAGCAAACAGGGCCGCTATAGCAAGAAGAATAGAAGTGGGCTTCATTTTTAGGTCAATCCCAAAAGTTTGTCCAAGTTGAAAGGAGATTGTAGTCACTTCAGATGATGATGCGCAGTAGCCACCAGACCTGTGCTTGAATTGACCCACCATCTCCTTTATACTTTTTCTAATGGGCTACACAGATGTTAGCTAACAGGCCTCGGTCAGCCTTCTCAGTTTGCCCAAGAGGTTGTCAGCCCGAGCTAAAAAGCTCCTCCGTTCACGTAAAGTTTACCATTAATCTATAAATTGAATTATATCTCCTTAGTGGCGCTAAGCTACCGCTTCAGAACCTATGAAGCGAAGCGCGAACAAGCAAGTTAATTAACTACCTAATTAAGCTGCTGGACTGATTTGCCGCCGGCAGAGAGGTCTCACTGCGCTCGAGAGATAGGGACTTGAAATGCGAGTTCTGAGTTAATATGCTTCAATCAATTCTTTGAGGCTGCCTTCATCCCTACTCGTGGAGAGATGGTTGCCGTGTAACAGCCCAATAGCGACGGCTCGACCCAGGCCTCAAAGTCCGCCGGTTCACGGCAACCCGCTATTGTATTATCCAATATATCTTATGGCGGCCTAAGGAGAGAAGAGTATCACGTCTGTCGCCCTCCGGTCATTTTGTGGGCAGGCGTGTCGAGATATTCGATCCAGGATAAGGTAGGTGCTAATGGAGAGACCTTTCAGCGCCGCCAGCCTCGGGTATTGGCAAAATGTTAGGGTTAAAAAGGGGCCTCACTGACTGGTGTAACGGTCGCGTAGTACGAAGACGACAGCAGGCAGCAGCAACTAAAAAAAAAATAGATAATTAATTATTGTTCTAAGTACATGTGCGGCGTGGTAGCGGCACAACCTACACGACCATAGAGTTATTCTGACGGCACTTGCAGCAGCGGAGCTTCAGCACGTGCGCAGGGTCATTGTAAAGGCATTAATGATCGAGGGATATGGCCCTAAGTCACTGGCAAACTGGTGCCTTGTGGGCATTCAAATGTGTGTTGTCTTATTAACCGATTTCTGCAGAAAGTGTTCTCCATTTGGGAGCCGCAGGCTCCTTGTCTTGTCAACCAATCGTAGGCCTTTCGGGCCTCTTTCGGCACCTTCTTACAAGCCCATTACAGCCATTCCACACCATAACAGAGGGCTTTCGGCGTCTAGATTACGAAACCCACAGTACCAATTGGTATAAATTTCCCCTCTTATAGAAGTGCTTACACTTTTAGATAGTGGGGATCTACGGCTCGTACCAAAAGTATCCACTCACCGCTTTCAGCCCTTTTCTGCTGGTGGAAGTTCGATCCCTGCTTCAGGCAAACTTTGAGCACTTTCGGAGTTGTATTCCCGGCTCTATTTCTCAAGAGAACTGCATCTTCTCTCGCTTGTCAGGCGTAATGTTGAAACTAGCCGGAGGAAAAGCATAGTTTACCAAGACGGATTTATAATGAAATCCCACCTTGGCTCTCGGGTGGAAATATAGCATGGATTGTTTGGTACAAAAGAAGCTCTTTTGGTGTTTTGAACATGGTACATGTATGGGATCCGCGCAGCTCAATAACGAGTTGTTACCCATCGACAACACCTCATTTATCGGATACTGTAAGCGACAGACAGCCGTTTCGGCCCCCCAATAGTTCTGACATTGATGGAAGTCGAGTTATCTCAACAAACACGTACTTCACCAACCGAGCACTTTGAGCACGAGATACCTAGGTACTCGTCGTAATTTATCACTTACTACAATTCTGGACCTTACCCATCAACTGAATTGCCTCGGCACTCGGACCCGCTCGTCATCCTCGCGCCATATAATATCCCTCTCGGCCCAATCCCGCAACAAATCATCCACTGGCACGGGTTTTCCCTCTTCCATCATGCCCTCCACCACTGAATAGATCCCAGGGCATCTGCGGCCCCTGAGATCCCCATCCCTCATCACCAGCCTCGACTTTTGCTTGAGAAAGCAAATCAGAGATTCTCCTTGGGAACCGGTAATCTCATGACATTTCCTCCCATGGTCATCACCAAAGATAGCGCCTCTTTCTATTTTCCATAATGATGAAGAGGAGTAGCTCAACGCGGTTGAGAGTAGCTCGGCATCCAGCCTTGCAGCCTCGGTATTGGCGACCAATAAGTCCATGGCTAGTTTGAGAACAAATCCAATATTAGTCTCGAGAGCCACCGTCAGCTGCGTAATGTAGGCTGTGGTTTGTAACGGAAAGAAAGAACAGAAGCTCGCGTCCTTGTTATCAGGTGGTGCGATAATCAAGGAGAGGATCATGGGAGTGGAGCGATCTGTGCTCGCATGTAAAATCCTTTTGACAATGCCCAGGGGGTCCCAGACATTGTTAAGCAGCATGGTTTTCGTAGCCAACTGAAGAGGCGTGACAGGCTCAAGATACAGCCGCCCGAGGCGGGGGATCCTGGAGAAGTAAGACCATTTTCCCCGTGGGGCGCACAGGGTATTGAGCTCAATTTCATGCTGAAAAATCCAATCAAAAGTTTGCATCTTTTCCTCAAATTTGTAGTCGGTGAAACGACCATACAGACAGACCAAGAGGTAAGCCATGTATTGCGCGGAAGGTCTCTGGCGTGTCTCAAGAAGTGGCCGGTCCCACTCAAGCAGCTTCTGTATAAACAAGAGGCAGCCGTGGCCGGCAACTATCCCTGCCGTGTCCACACGCTTCAATTCTTCACACCATTCCGGCGTATGATGTAAGCTTTCCCATGGGGAGCTTGAGGTTACAGACTGGAAGAGTGCATGACACTTGCGGAGCAACCCGAGCGAAGTTCTTTCCGAGACAATTCCCTCGTCTACAGCAACAACTAGAGGCTCAAAAATCTCCATCATGCTGTAATAAACGGCTTGCAACAGTGCTGTGTCCAAATAAACAGACACAGACCCAGCCGCGAGCGCCGCCGTATAAACATTGACGAAGGCGCTTTCAGCTGACCCGCCATCAGCGAGCAACTTCCGCCCTTCGTCATCGTTCTCGAGGAACTCTTTGACGGATCGGTGGACAAACTGGACGTCCCTCCACGGCTCGTAGGGGTTGCTGCTTACTTCCAACAGGCCGGCGCACCTCGTTTCCATATGGCGCGCCGTCATGGCGCACCAGTCGCTCAGCTTCTTGTAATCCTGAATAGGCTCAAGATTGCCACATAGGATCCTGTTTGCTAATTCCGGTTTTGAAGCAAGGGAAATTCGGAGGAGGGTCGTGGTGGAGTGTAATGCAAGCCCCAAGCCGGGTCTCTTCCACGATAAGCAGTGAAAAACAAGCCCAAGATACTTGGCGGCGTCTTTGCGATAGATTTGCTCGTCTTCTCCAAGCCGACTCCACATTTCGCGGTACAAGGCGCCGAGGTCTGACGGCAGGGTCTGCAGGCGCCTCTCCAGGTCGTTTGTGTCGTCTTCGTTGTTCAGACCGCGCTCAAGGCTCTTGAGGGCGAGAGCGACCCATAAAAAAACTCCCTCCGCCCTAATCGAGACCTCTTTTACCAGGCTCTTCTGGTATGAAAAAAGGGGAGCTCCGAGACAGGCAAACATTTTATCGAGTCTATCGGCGGCAAAAGTCTTAATATCTCTGAAGGTTAGATCCTGCATGCGGAAGCCAGGAAAGTCTCGCAGGGACCGTTGGAGGGTCGGCTCCGGGCGACTTGCCACGCACATTTTGATATGAGGCAAGGTGCGGAGATCAGCAAGCAGGCGCAGCAAATCAGCTTGCCCGTCCGAGGGATCAATCTCGTCCAAGCCATCCACAAAGATGCATACCGGCCCGGGCACGGACGCCAGAGCTGAAAGTAGTATCTCCCTGATCTCGTCGTATGCCCAGTCGGATTCAGCTTCTTTGGAGCAGGCGTGGGGGTATGTGTGGATGATGTGGGAAGTGAGGTCCGGGACGGCGTCGATGAGTTGGTGGAGAAGCGAGCAAAGCAGCCCCTTGATCTTAGCCTCCATGGGGTGGCCGGCACTCCAGATAAAATGCGAGAGGATAATGGAGCTTCCGGACGTCATTAGCTGTTCTGTAGTTCTGGGGTCGCTGCTTATCATCTTGATGAGGGTGCTTTTGCCGGACCCGGGCTTTCCGGATATCCAAAATAGAGGCTGCTCGGGGGTCGAAAGCCAGGCGCAAAATCGGGCAGCGATCTGGTTCACACGTAGATTGAATGCAACGTTGTCGTCGTCATCTCCATCCCCGTCCGCATCAGGAGGGTCAAAGATCCAATTGAATGTGCTAGAATGGGGGTTGGCAATTTGGTTCCGCCGAGCGTTCAGGGATGGAAACTTGAGGCTCCCTCGCAGTTTCTCGTGCCGGGCCGTTTCGGCGAAATCGGCTTTTTGCTGTGCAATGCCCCGATCGACACGCCCAATGGCTTTCGCAACAGCGGCGCTGGCGTTCTGGGAGTCTGCGGCGAGCCGGCTGAGGCTGGCTTGCAACGTGGCCATCCGTACCTCGCCGGCAGCATGCGCTTGGATAAAGTTTTGGAGTCGGGTGTCGAGATCGCCAAACCTGTCGCTTTGCTGAGCATTGATAGCGTCGGCCTTGGTGCTTTCAGGGTTCATTAGCTTTAAGCCCCGAGCTCCCTCACTGTCCCCACAAGATGCACATACCAGAGATTAAAGAGTAGGCGTGTTTCGAGAGCCTTCTGATGGGCGGCCAGCTGCTTTTCGAGCTTTCCCACCTGTCGCAATCTCGGCTTGATTGCGCTCTTGAAGCCCGCAACCAGGGCTTTTGCCGGGGACCCTTTGGTGCCGCTGGCCGTCTGTCGGTTGACTTCGGGCATGAGAGCCATAACGGCCTCTCTGCAATCTTTTGCAATTCTCACAGCCTCTTGCTCGGCAGGCGTCAAGGGGCGAGACATGGTGTTGGTCTCGATCTCGGCATAAACCCTCGTCAGGCTCTGAGCGGCTCTGGCGCAGGCGGGGTCCAACGCCCCTAACTCGTAGAACATCTTGGTGGCCTTGCACACTTCACTAGCAAAGCTGACCACCTGAAAGACATTGCAGGCCAGCCCGAGGGCTGCCAACGGCTCGGCGCCAGACATTTTTTGGGTCTGGTTGATGGCTGTTGAGGTGCGTGGTCGGAAGTTGGGGCGTGCCTGTCCCTCCCCCTCCCCTCATGGCTGCCTGGGGTAAATCACGAGACCTAAACTTGTTTGATTGGCCAGAATTTTTTTTTGTCTTGATTGGCCTACACCTCCCGCGCGACAGGCAACGACAACACCGACTACATGACCTTCTACAACCTTGTCCGGAGGTAGATTGTCAAAATACATCGCCAGGCGACAAGGAGTTCTGAATTGAACCAGTCAGAGTCCGCTGGCTCCCTCGAACACGCCGACTAACGCCTCAAGCTCACGAACAACGCCCTGATATACGGCGGCCCGAAGGCGCGGCCGTCCGAGGTCATGCCCAAACCCAAAGTCACAGTACAGACACTTTCTCATAAGCTCGTCATACCTAGGGCCCAGGGGCGATGCCCGCTCGGCGGCCTTGCGGACCTGGATAATGTCATCCTCGTCCACGGGATACAGCCGCCCAATCGGTAACAAGGCGACTCCCAGGCTATGAAGCGTAACGTTCCGGATCCCGCACAGAAGTCGTGCGTCCGCGTCCGCGTCGGACAAGACACTCTGCATGTCACCCATGCCACCGTTACTGCTGCAGGGACGGGGAAATAGCTCGGCGTCAATGTGCAGCGTGCTCAACGATGTGGCAAGCTCCGTGTCAATATCAAAGTAAGCCATGTCGGCCAGGCTCCAGCCACGCCGCCACCAAGGTATCGAATGGAATTGGAGAACCGCACGCGCGAGACGAAGCGCGAGTTTGAGTTGGCTGGCGATGGAGATTTCGGCTTCGGAGGCTGATCGGATCATGTACGCCAGGCTCGTTGGGCCACACTGATGGGTCTGGATTGCGGTGCTCGTTCTATCCTGCGCAGTCATGAGCCGGTGCCTGAGGTCATTGTTGCTTGACTTCCGGTATCCGATGCACGCCTCCGCATGGGAGCCATGGAGCGCCATTCCCTGCTCAAAGACGTAGTGGCAACATCTTTGGAAGCGCAGAGATTATTTTGCTCTGGTTCCACGTTCCGGCTCTGGTTAATGTTTGGGCTCTTTGGGATTCTGGAGGACGAGATCGAGATCATGGTGGTGGTGGAAGTGCTGCCAGGGGCGGTTCTGCCCAAGGTGTGATGCACCGTCGAGTCGACAAGTGTGACCCTGCGGATCTTTCGCGGTCGGGGTTGTTCCTGCAGTTGATATCCCTCCAGATAGGAGGAGGAGACATTCGGCATGAGAATCGTGGTGTCGAGCCAGGAGATCTGCTCCGAGTTCACCTGCATGACAAGAGTACCGCTACATTACATTTGCTCGGGTTAGCCTTCAGAACACCAACCACACACCATCGGTGTTGTTCAAGGCTGTAGAGAGGTGGGGGGGCTATACCGCTGTCTTAATCCTCGCAAACCTCGAACGCTTCATGATGGCAGGTTGACATCTCTGCACAATTATCTGGTATCATTTCACGGATGACCCAGACTTCAGGCTAGATCCGGTGAGACTTGCTACTGGAACCAAAACGAGGCAGGCGAGTAACTCTACTTTTGGCTGCAAGAAAAATCAAGGCGATGTCGGACTGGAACCCATGAATACCATTCTAGCAACAAACTTTGAATGAGTTGCCACGGCAAACAAAGGGACCAGGCGAATTTTGGCACAGCCAATCACCTTCTTTCCGGAATCGTGCTGGAAAGGCGCGGGGCGATGCCACCAGCAGCAGCGGTACGACGTAACCACCTAGGCAGGTTGCCACTGTTCAGACGTCTGAAAATTCACATATCCCGTTAGTTCGCCGGTGCTGGTTGAACGACTGCGCGGAGAGCCATCAAACTTGCCGGGTCCGACCAGATATCAAGCTTACCACATCGCTTGATAGAGCTTCAGGGGACAGAAAACAAGCGCATTCGGCTTGTACCAACAGCAACCCTGGGATCTAATGAGATACGATATGTGGTGCTGAGCTACTGCTGGGGGGGGCGGCAACTGTTTCAAGCTCACTCAGAAACCAAACCCACCTTAAGTGTTGGGCATATCTACCTCCGGACTTCGGCTCACGATTCAAACACGCCGTCTTGGTCTCTCGTAATTTGGGTTTTAGATATATCTGGATTGACTCGTTATGCATAATCAATCCAGAACTCGAAAAAAGATTGGGCTAGGGAGGCAGCGAACATGTGCGATGTTTACCAGGGAGCTCATGTCTGTATTGCAGCCCTGGGGTCCACCTCAAGCGATCAAGGGATGTTCGCTACGCATGGCCCGCTCACCTATACGCCTCTACTCATTAGCTCCCCAGGGGAAGACATCAGACTCATTGCGATTCCCTCTTTCATAGGATGGCATGGACTTGGAAAGTCGTGGCCGCTGCACACAGACGAGCATGGGTCATGCAGGGAGCGCGTTCTCGCCCCCAGAACTATTGGCTTCTGTCAGTATCTCCGATGGGAATGCCGAGAAAGAAGACTAACTGAAATGGGTAGGTAGCAAGCATCGGCCCTTCGATCTAAGGTTCGGCGACGCCTTTAAACCGCCATGTAGCCGTTTCTTTCAGTATTTTCTCAGCCCATAGAACACAGAAATCTCAATACATTACCCTGAGGCCCTGCATTACCAATAGGCCTCTCTCTTATGCAGCTAGATATTCGAGCTGCGCCTCGACGTATATAAGTCTGACCGTTTGGCTGCACTGTTGGGTATAGCCGCAGCGATCCAGCGCAAAACGTGCTGGGATTTTGCCGCAGGCCTCTGGGTTCCTTTTATTATCCGAGATCTGCTGTGGCACACCTATCATCCTTCGGCACATAGTGGTGTGGGGCCATCATGGTCCTGGGCGTCTACACTGGGGACCCTGCACAAGTGCTACACCAGATACCTGACCTGCGGGAGCATGCGGAGGTGATTGTCCCCAAGGAGTCCATAACGGGATGCGTGTCGTTGGGTTCAACAATGAGCAAGCCTCTCGTACTCCCAATCTATGTGACTGGCATAGCACTGGAAGTCGACGACACCTTGGGCGTCCTAGCCCTATTCAAAGACCTTGGGAAGAAGAACACTATCATTTACGACCACGGGGACAAGCCAAAGCAAGGTTACTTTCTTGTCGTGGCCGATGGTCCATGGGATGAAGACTGGGATAGACCATATTTCCTGGTTACCTATCGGGGAATCTAAGGCATTGTAAGGGGTATTGGGATCAGTATATGGAGAATGCGGACGAGCTTACTGAGAGGGCCTTGAGACGACGGCAGTATTAGGACCCTTACTGCATCTTTGGCGGCCAGAGCATGGCATGGCGAGACTCTGTGTTTTCAAGCAGGAGAAAGGAGAACCTTCACGCTTGTTTAGGTTAGGGTAGATAAGGCAGATAGCTACAAAGAATGGGGTCCAAGAAAGGCCCGGCCCATTAAGTTGCCCTTTTACCCTTTCTTCTCCCACACCACTCACCAGCCAGCTCAATCAACTAACACCCTGAGCCATCACAATCAACGCAGCCGTAGGTGTATATATGCTGGCCTGAGGAACAGGCGCGGCAGCATGTGGCTGTTCGCTAGCTACCTAGTTAAGAAGACACTGCTCGCGACATTCTTCCTGTACGCGCGTATTCCCGGAGATTGGTGCCTAGTTCGTCATGACAAGGATGCTGCTGGGTCAGATCAGCGTCTATGCTGGAAGAGAGGACGACGTACTGGATGATTATGTTGTCGGAACCGTTGCTGTCACCGAGAAGGGCAAACTTGCGGAGACCCCCGGCGCTTCTTGGCCCTGAACATGATTCTGCGATTCCTCGTGGGGGTAAACAACTGCTCAATGCCCATATTCTAGCCAAGTTTACTAGGTAATTCTGAAAGAATAGAGTGACGGAGTGCGTTACCATAGATGGCTTTCCCGCATCTGATGAGTGTGTGTCAGCCACTGACATCAAAGCCATAACCTGCCCAAACCCCTATTGTTGTTCAGATTGTCCATCCAGAAAATTCCCGTTTGAGAGCCCGTAACGACAAAGGGAATAGAGATAGATGTAAGGGGATACTGGAGAAATGCCACAATGAGGACAACACATCGATATATTTCCTTCCTTGCCTAGGTAGGTAGGTAGAGAGGCCATGTGTAGTCCCGTAGAATCCTTCGCATAATTCTCACTTTTTTTTAACCTTCTTCAGAGAAGTAAGCCATCAGATTCGTCGAGAGACTTGCCGGAGGGAAGGAAAGAAAAAAAAGGGATAGCATTTAGCATTGCAACACGTCTACCTACCTACCTACTAAAGATGCTCCACAACTCTACCCGGAGCACAACCTCATTTTAGGTACCTCATGTACCTCCCTCCTCGCCTTCGCGTTCTCGCTCAAGAAAACCTCTTTTGACTCCTCTTCCCACAGGACCGAGTTCGATTTCCTGTTCACTTGCCACTACTACAGTTTCTACGTCCACATGCTGCCGCTGATGCTGCTGCTGCTGTTGCTGCTGTTGCTGCTGTTGCTGCTGTTGCTGCTGTTGCTGCTGTTGCTGTTGCTGCTGTTGCTGCTGCTGCTGTTGCTGCTGCTGCTGCTGCTGCTGCTGCTGCTGCTGCTCCGGTGTCTGACCTTGCAAAACATCATCCCATTCCCTGCGCGATCGAGGCGTGTCGTCCTGCACAAACACGTCCTTGGCGCTGTGGAAACCAATCATGAGGATGGGGCAGGCCAGCAAGGTGAACGCGAGAAAGCCAAACAGCAGCCCGGGGAACATGGACCTCATCCTCGCCTGCACGACGGGCCAGTAGTCGGTAGGGGAAAAGACGCCAACCTTGCCGTCGTCGCCAGTGTCGCGGTAGCATCCGGGCCGGCTGAGACAGCCAGACTGCATGAGGGCGATGATGGCCGTGAAGAAACCCCCGGCAATGCCGTCCAAAATAAAAGTAATGTACATCTTGGTGATGATGGAGACCCCCCCCTCCCATTTCTTCACCGGCCAAGAGTGAGGCAGCCGCCGCTTGGCGTGCACGATCAAAGGATGCCCAGAGGCTCTCGACACCCATGACGACGGCAAGAGCCCGACCCCCTTTTGAGCGACTCTTCCGACCCAGTGCGCTAGCGTCCCGTTGACTCCCTGCTGGACGAGGTACTTAACACCGTAGGTCCCAGCCATCAGGCCCTTGACAAAGGTGCGGCAGTTGCCGCCTTCGGGGGGCACCATGGCCGAGAGAACGATCCCTCCGATAAAGGGGATGCCGACGGTGAGGATGGCGAGCACCTCGAACCAGAAGCTTCTCTCCTCGGCGCGGTCCATTCTAAAGTTGGGGATTGCCCCCGCCTCCGCCTGCTTTGCACGCATCTTTGATTGGGCTTCTTTTGATGTAAGCTCCCAACATGTCTGCATCTCCTCGCGCCACGGCTCTTCTTCCTCGGAGATATTTTTACGCCGCCTGGCCGCCAGATAGTTGTTTATTTCATCAAGGACACCTTTCCGCCGAGTCTTCTCATTCTCGTCCAAGCCGTCTTGCTCGGCCCACACCCCGATCCGGTCCATTGCAAGCTGGTCTTGGACGACAGGGGTCCCCAGGCGAACCGTCTCTTCGAGGTGTTCCAGGATGCGCTGCGCCGTGTACCGCGACTGCTGCACACCCACGACCGAAGCGAGGAGAACGTTGGGGATGATGTGGACCATCATCAGCGATGACGACAGGCTCCAGATGTCAATCTGCTGGGGGTTGGTCTTGTTGACGTCGTCCCTCTCGAGGTACACGTACTTGAGCGCGATCGAGAGACACACCCCTAGGATGGCCATGTTGACCGGCGCGAATTTGGCCGAGCGGTCTCTCGTGAGTGACGCTGCGGCGGTGGCAAACTCGCTCGGGTGTGCCTTCTCGCAACTTTTGTTCATGGTCAGACTCTTTCTTCTTCGTCGAGATACAAATGCGAGTCCTTTACCTGATCAGATTCTCCAGCTTCTTTTGATGTCCATTGGTCTTGTAAGCGAGAAAGACCAAAGCAATTACCTTGGCCCGCCTATCCGTCTCGTCCTCAAGCTCCGATCGGCACACGCACCCCCAAAGCCGCTTCGCCACAACCCAGTGCCAGCGATCAGGAGGCTGCTCGCAGGGGTTTGCCTTACCCGGGCCAATTGGCTTGGAAAGCTCCCGCTTTGTGCTCTTCAGGACGTTGCGGCACTCCGCCAGAGTCGCAAAGTATCCGCCCAGGCTATCGATCGGATCGATTGCCATGTGAAGGGTCGAAAAGGCTTCTCCCCGGGTGCCGAGAGCGGTCCGCGGCCGGGGGTGCTGCAGGATGAGCTGCAGCAGGAACAGCTTGTAGTCGACGAGACGGCTGATGACGATGCGTGCGGAGTAGGACGTCCACTTTCCCACGGGGCTCCAAGGCCACTCGAGCGAGGCCAGGCCTTCGGAAAAGATCCAAAAGCTGTCTTGGTAGCTGATGCCGGTGATGTTTTTGTCGCCCAGTGTCTTGGTCACCATGTGGGGCGCGCAGACACCCCGGTTCTCGGTCAAGTTACCAATTACATTGTCGACGAGAGGGAATAGAAAGGGCAGGCCGGCGTTGGTGTCATTTACGGGGCAGGGCATTTTCAAGGGTGGAGAGTTGACATGGAGTGTGCTGAGGCAGAAGTCAAAGATGCTGGGAAGAGAAGGGGGGGGGGGGGGGGGGGGGGGGCAGCCAGCGCACCAACAAAAAGAACAGGGGGG
>Ga0247765_1000859_pt1 | contig 19095 bp, 19 predicted proteins | sample UWRJL106311C6_FD_179949 | JGI IMG/M metagenome (GOLD analysis project Ga0247765, IMG submission 179949) | Plant litter microbial communities from Arlington Agricultural Research Station in Wisconsin, United States - UWRJ-L106-311C-6 | ecosystem: Environmental > Terrestrial > Plant litter >... | reverse complement strand
TCACTATCATCGTTCTATTTTGCATCTCGGAGTCTGGAGTCACTTGAACTGGCCCAGTCGCTGTTTGGATGGATCCCCGCGCGCCGTTTGCTCATGTCGTGCCTTCCACTCCCTCCCCCCCCCCCCATCCATGTCCATGTCCGTCTGCATCGTTCCTTCTCCGACGGGACTGGACGGCAACATGGATAGGCAAGGTACTTTTTTTACCGCCACTACAGGTTGATCGGTCTCGTATCCGCTTTCACGCGTGCGGCACCTGGGCGGAATGCTGCCTGTGCTCAGCTCTCTCTGTCTGTCTCTCTGTCTCTACGAGATTGCAGATACCCGTCAATGGTATGGGCATTTCGTTGGTTTTTCTGAGACCTACACTGGAAAAAGGCACATGCCTGGCTATAGACCTACTTCGTACCTAGCCACAGACTTACTCCTGGATGCTCGTTTGCGCGGTACCTTGGTTTGCAACCAAAGCAGCAGTATGGCCACGACGTGTGCGCTCGTCTAAACAACCCAGGGCCAATTTATCCACCAAACGCGTATCCCACCGGTCTGGTATTAACGGTTCTCGGTGAGGAATTACATGGCTTGACAAGGAGATTCACAACAACTTGGCGAGAAAACTCAAGGGTTTAAATCACAATGCTTCACCTGCCGCCTCACAAATATGTTCCCAGCTAGACACCTATCAAGTTTGGACGTGATGCAAACAAACACCCGTTAGGTCCCACGCTAACAATCTTTCAGGGGGGGATTGTACATGTTCAGGTCTCGGAGTGAAACTCGACCGCTTTTGAGAAATATCCCCCAATGCCCTCTCCTTTTTTTTTTCTTCCTAACCTCGTCTCTTCATTCCAGTCAAGGCCTTAAGAACATCACCCTCCTCTCAAACCAGAAGTTGCGCGCCGGGCAGCCAGCCAACTATGTCCTATTCCATGTTGATTCTCATCTATACCCTCATCTGGGTCGTCTCAAGCTCCTCGCATCCTCCTCTGGAGACACCGCCTGGAATAAGCTTCAAAACACCCAAGACTACCCGCTGGAGAGGCTCCAGTACCAAGTTTTCCCACCGCGGTGCTAGTATCCAGAAGATTCATGGACTCCGCGGAAAAACCAATGGAAGATCGGTGGCTGCCATCCTCGGGGCTCACCAACGTGAGGTTGGAGGCCACGGCTACGAGAATATCACCACGACCAACGCCTACGGAACGCAGTTCGCGATTGAGATCAAATGGAGCGGTCACCCCTTGTATTTGCTTCTCGATACCGGAAGCTCAGACACGTGGGCTGTTCAGAAGGACTTCCAGTGCATTGATTATGCCGGCGAGAGCATTCCCCAAATAGCTTGCGCCTTCGGCCCGACCTACCCGACGGGCTTTGACCATGGCGAAACAAGCCCTCCTCAGCACATGTTTATCCGCTATGGTGATGGGGAGATTGTCATGGGTCCAATGGGCTACTCTGATCTCACAGTCGGAAATATCACTATTACCAAACAGCAGGTTTGCCTGGCGAACTCGACGTATTGGTACGGCAACAATGTCACAAGCGGTCTAATGGGCCTCGCTTTTCCCTCCCTGACAAACTCGTACATTGGTTCGCAGTTTGATCACGAACGTGGCAGCCAGATCGAATACTCTCCAGTTTTTACCAGTATGGTTAGTCAAGGGAAGGTTGCCCCCATCTTCAGCATTGCCATCGACCGTAACGCAACTTCCGGGACGTTGGCGTTGGGATCGATTCCACCGGTCGCCGGCCTCGACAGGAGTAAGGATGTTACCATGGACATGATCATCGTAAGTCTCGATTATCAGCAGTCACTTTCAATTTCACGTCAAAACGTTGAGCTAACTCCGTTTGCTCTCCGTAACAAAAGACAAATTTGATCAATTTCCCCGAGACGGCCTACGAGTACTCATTCTACACCATCATCCCCGATGGCTGGGATTTTGACCAGAAAACCGACACCAAGAACTACCCTTACATTGTCGACAGCGGTACCACACTCTGCTACCTTCCTCCCCGTCTCGCAGCTTCCATCAACCAAGCCTTCAACCCTCCCGCTGTCTTCCTCTGGGGATACGGAGCGTACTTCACCTCCTGTAACGCCGTAGCACCACCGATCGCGATTGTGCTGAATAGCCAGCGGTTCTGGTTCAACCCGGCAGACCTCATCTACCGTGACATGGTGGACCCTGCCACCGGCCTATGTATGACGGCCATTTCGTCCGGAGGAGGTGGTCCGTATATACTTGGCGACGCGTTTATGCAGAACGCCCTGGTGATTTTTGATGTTGGGCAGGGACAGATGCGCTTCATCTCGAGGCCATACTATTAAGTTGAAAATTGACTGTAAGAATTTCTGGAGATGGCACTAGGTAGTATGTGAGTTGAAGAAGAAAATGAAGAAGAGGCGGGGCTTGGATTTGGTGGGGGAGATGCCTTGGGAATATCCTGTGCTGTCTTTTCTCACATGCACGGCAGAATCTGGAAATCTAGCAGTTCTTTTGGCATGTACATCGAAACGAAGCTCCATAACTCTCAATGGTAAAAATAATAAAAGAATTGCCTTTCTTTTTAATTCCTTGATGCTTTGGTCCGAGGCTTCGGAGTGTGAAAATCTTTCGAGAACGTATGGCATCCACTGCCTTATCACGACTCCTCGAGCCCGACAAACTGGAGACAGCTGGTGTGTTCTTAACTGGCTGACCGTTGGTTTGACCGTTGGATTGGTAAAGACCCCTAGGGGGTGTAGCGGTGAAAACTCCTGTTTTTAGCTTATGATGCAATTTTTTTTTCTCCAAGAAAGGGCTTCAGAAGCTCTAATTAACTCGAGATGCTGCCACGGGAGTTCGAGCCACTAACAGTTTCACATGATCATTGCAGCGATGGGCTGTTAGTGCGTGGTCTTTGTGCGCAGAGCTTCCTGCAGACGCAGCAACGGAAACAAAACGAAATCGCCATGGTAATTTTTTCCTGTGAAAAAACTATGTAGCAGCTCATGCATGTTTTCTGTCCCAAGAGAACAGTTTTAGGTTTCTGGAATGTAATATTGCATCTTGATGATTTCATCCCTCCACTGCTCCTAGCAATTCGAAAAGTGGGGTGGGGTAGTGGGCCTCCAGTCACGTGGTAAAACTTCAAAGCACCTAACTCTTCTGCGCCGCCACCTGGTTTTTGGAAAACCTCGACAAACCTTTGCGTCAATCTCCCCCAAGTGATTCACTTGACTTGATCCTCTCACCAGACCCTGCATTCGCGCTGGTCTACAGCCTCATCTCATTGACTAGGCGTGAATGAGTTGCCGTACTATTCTGGAGTGAAGGCCTTATTGTGTGCGCTGCGCTCGACTGATTGTTGGTGATTTTCGTCCCATCTGATGTCAAATTGCTCATGAGAGTAACGTTATTAGAGGTGCACGTTTGGAAATTTGCTACCACCACAGGCCACCACCAACACCACCGTGCTTTCCCCCTGTCTTTTTCGCTGGAGGGCGACCAGACAAAGATCAACCTATAACATTTGCTGCCCCCACATTTTTTCTTTCGACAGCTTTTTGCTGCGCAAGAAACTTTTAGTTCTAAAAACCTCGACTGCCACGGCTCTGCAATTCTTTCTGCGCCAAACAAAGCATCGCCAAAGACGCACTCGGTACTCGGTGCCCCTCGAACCCCTTTCGCTTTTGCCCTCACTCTCGCGCCGACTCCATCATCGAGGAAGACAGCTTAAATCGAACGTGTTTTCACAATGGCGAATCCAGCCCCAGATATCAATTCGATCCTGCGACTCCTTGGAGGTAAGTGCTCCCTTGTCAAGCTGCTCTCGTGATTGCGCGAGAGCGCGCGACTCGATCAAGAGTACTAACTTGCGCAATTCGTCAGACGCAGCGAACCGCCCGGCTGGCTCGACGCCGACACAGAGCAGCGCAGGTCTTCCTGCCCCTGCGCCTCTTGCGACCAATCCATATGCGCCTCCCCAGCACTCATATCCTCCACCCCAACAATACCAGGCTCCCCCAAGCTACTCGTACCCCCAGCCGTCGTCAAGTGGAAACATTGACCTGAGCGCTATTCGACCCTCCAACTCTGGAACCGTTCCTCTTGCCGATGCTATCGCCAAGGCCAAAGCCTACGCGACAGAGAAGGGTATTACACCTTATGATCGAGCTCCTGGCGGATACCCCCAACAAGATTCTCGCCAGCCTGATAGGCAATATCAGCAGCGCTCGCGCTCCAAGAGTCCCCGCGGACGCGATGCATTCAGAGGCGGCGACTACAACCCGTACCGCGACGAGCGTAGAGGCGAGCACGGAGGGCAAGCGCGCGATTATGGCCGCGAACGTTCGTTCTCGCCGGGTCGAGGCCGCCAAGGATTCTCGCCGCATGGCGCCAGCGGTGGCCGGGACCGGTCGCCCCTTCGAAAAGAAGATAATTCTGAGACTATCGAGATTGAGGCCAGCCTTGTGGGCCTGATTATCGGTCGCCAGGGCGAGAACCTTCGGCGTGTCGAGACCGACAGTCGCTGCCGCGTCCAGTTCGTCCCCCCTGCTGGCCAGAACGATCACATGCGTCTCTGCAAGATTACTGGTCCCAGAGCCCAGCGTGAGGAGGCCAAGGAGATGATCAACCGTATCATCCAAGAAAGCGGCATGCGCAGTGGCGACCGCGGTGGCCGTGGAGGCTCCGACAGTGGTGGCTATGGCGGTCGCGAGAGTCGTCCCGGCCCTCCGCCACCTATGCCTGTGCCCAAGGAGGGTGACGACAACCTCCAGATCATGGTCCCCGATAGAACCGTGGGCCTGATTATTGGTCGCGGCGGCGAAACGATCCGTGATCTTCAGGAACGCAGTGGATGCCACATCAACATAGTAGGGGAGAATAAGAGTATAAACGGCCTTCGTCCTGTCAATCTCATTGGCCCCCCAGCAGCAGCCCGGCACGCCAAGGAGCTTATTCTAGAAATCGTCGACAGCGACAGCCGTAATGGCAACAATCCTGCTGCAGCCCGCAGCGGTGGGCGTGGCGACAATTTCGGTGCACCAGGTGCCGGCGGACATGACAAGATCAACGACTCTATCTTCGTCCCCTCTGACTCCGTCGGCATGATCATCGGCAAAGGCGGCGAAACGATCCGTGAGATGCAGACCAACTCGGGCTGCAAGATCAACGTCAACCCCTCCTCTGGACCTAACGAGGTTGAGCGCGAGATTGGCTTGGTTGGAACACGCGATGCCATTGCCCGCGCGAAGCAGGCAATCGAAGCCAAAGTAGAAGCAGCGGTATGTTTTGTCCACAAGTTTTCTGGGTGTGTAAATGGTACGCTGACATCCTCAAAGCGGCAGAAGGGAGGCGGTGGCGGCGGCGGCGGCGGTCCCCGCGGACGTGCTCATCGCGATTATGACAATCCCAGTTATGGTCAACAGCAGTCTAACAATACCAGCTCACAGCATAATAACGCTTCCAGCAACCAAGCCGCTGCAGCTGGACAGGCTGACCAGGCTGATCCTTATGCAATTTGTAAGCTCAAGCTCATGCTGTACACAGTCGATGAAGTGTGAAGGGAACGCTAATCCGAATTTAGATGGTGGCTACGAGAAGTATCTCGCCCTATGGTGGTCACAGATGGCCGGCCAACAACCCCAAGGTCAAGGAGGAGCCGGCCAGGCCCCTGGAACCTCGTAACTTCGCGACAACTGCCTTCACGATACCCTTGACTCGCTTGACTCATGCATCGCTTGTCCATTTCGACCACTGATGAGTTTGACATTGCCCGCCAAGTATCTCGCATCGTCTTGACCATGCAACTTGATGCCTTCTTCTTGGCGGTGTGCGCACCATGCTACGTTTTCTGTCAGGGCCGGGACCATGCATCTGCTCTTATCCTGACTGTACAACTACGACTTTTCCTTTCGGTACATTCTTGCGGCATGATGACTCGGCATAATGATGCGGATCGACTACAAATACTTCTACTCGGCTCCTTGAACTTTTGTCCTCTGGGCTCTGATATCTGCTGCGCGTTTTGATGTCATGGTTCGACATTGCACGATTGCGACCTGGGGTCGGCGCCGGATGCTTCTCTTGACATGCCCGCCCCCTAAAAAAGTTCTTGTTTCATGAGGCATTTTGCATTTGCCCCAAGGTTTCTTGAACGATATGGACAAGGCGCCCCGGAACAGAAGATGACATGCATGCCTATGGTCGGTCATCTGGTGCTGCTGCTGCGCTCGGTATATGTGCATCGCCATTGCTCTTGGCCACTCTCTCTGCAATGTCATGAGGAAGAAAGTGCACATGTCATGCACAATCCGGCGTTCGTCTATCTGCTCCATCTGTGCCAGCACGTTGTAGCACACACGACTTGCCAGAAAACAAGGGACTGACTGGACTGCACCTGTCTGATGCAACCAACTACTCTACTGAACGGGCAATATTTCCCACCGAGTTCTCCTTTCCTTCTTTCTCTCTCTCATTTTTGTCTCTGTCAAACCTGGGACCTTGTCTTTTTTGGTGGGTGGATGAATGAATGGATGAACGGACGCGTGGCCTGGTCACGCTTTCCCGAAGCCGCCGCCCACCTTGTTCGCTGCACCATGCCATACCACTTCGTACCATACCATACCCGAGAGGTCCTTTTTTTCGTCGTCGTTCTTATTAAACCCAGGTGGGGAATGGCTTTCTACCAAAGGTGGCGCGGCATCGTTCTGGGATCCGGATAGGCTTTTTTTTTTGGCTCCCACCCCCTGAGACTTGCTTGGGTGGCGGATTTGCGGGAGCATTTGGCTCGGGGCTGTATTAAAACCTCATGGTTTTCTGAGGGAAAAAAAAATATCCAGCTGACACTGTATATTAATTATCCGGGTCATGGGAGGCTATTTGCTGTTTTGAGTCTTGACAGTCCCAACAATACAGAATTTTCATCATAAGTTTGTCATCTTGGGGTGTTTTTCTTGCTTTTTACGCTTCCTTGAAGATGAAGCGGTAGTATCCTCGGTAGGTAACTTGGACAACAAGTTTTGCTCACCAGCGTGCAGCAACGGGATGGAACAGGGGTAGAATTTGGGATTCCCATCGTGACGCAGGCTGCCCATCACGGCTGAGATGATGCTGCAAACAGTCCGGTAATGGTATCATATTATCTAGGCATTACTCCCATGTAGTTCTGAGCCTCAAACAGCAGTCAGTGGTGGCCTTCTGTCCACCAAAGCCTAGTCCCTGTAGACTAGACCTGCGCATTTGCTACTGCTATCTACCACCGCTCAGGCGTTCGGGATTCCTGGCGCTGCCGCCTCAAGGAGCTTCTCAAACTTGGGCGTTCCAAGTCCCGTCACCGGGTCCCATCCAGCAGTAGCATTCCAACGAGCGATCCGGCCGACAGCTGGCATACCGTAACATCCCACACCAGATCCTGTCGTGATATCAGTGAAAGCATGACTGTTATTGTACAGCCAGGGGTTCAAGAAGCCGAGGGGTGGCTTTCCCTGAGTCCTTCGCGCCGCGTTTAGTAGCGCAACAATACCTGCAACCACTGGGGCCGCCGCACTGGTCCCCGACAATGATGTCAGGAAACCTTTGTCGTAAACGGCGAAGTTGGATGCCTGGGCCGCCACGTCCGGGATTGCCCGGCCCGAGCGGTTGAAGAAAGGCGAGTATGTGGTGTTGATACTGTCCAAGTAGGCCAAAACGGCTGATTGTTGGTAGGCTGGCTGGTTGTGGTAGATGCTGAAGCCTCCGCTCGAAAAAGACACCGCTCGTTCGGGGTTCACACCAGTAGTGCCTCCCACAGATGTCACCCATGGACATCCGGCAGGGTACGTGGGCTCAAAGTACGTCTGGTTGTCGGTGTTTCGCGTGCATGTGTTGCCAGGGCCAGAGTCCCCAGATGCAAAGATGACTGAGACACCGCGGGCACCGAGCTGCATGAACATGTTGCACGTCCTGACTGCGTACTCGCGAGGGACCGACTGTTCTTCTTCACCATACGATGTTGATATCGTCTGCGGCAAATCCTTGTCTGGCATGTTGAGCATGTAGGTAAGCCATTCGAGGTAGGGCTCATTGCTGCCGGGGAGCCTAGGCTGATCCCGCGTCGGCACAAGGGGTCCGCGTCCGCCAGTGCTGTACTCAACAACAGGAATTGGGTAGCCGATGGCGTGAACGTACTGAAGGTCTAGATTGGCCTCGCCTAGTCATTGTCAGTATATATCGGATCCCAAGATCAAGATTATCTAGGAGAAGGAACAAACTCACCGCTGTCGCTCCGACTGTTTTGGTCGTTCAAGCCACCATTGATCATCTCGACCGAGAAGTTCTGGCCCTTTGCCTCGGGAAGAAACGCATCTTGGAAAAGCTCGAGATCCCGATATCTCGCGTATTCCTCAAGGTATGAGGCAAATGCCACCTTGTTTTCCGTAGAAGCAGACGCTGTGTAGTTGATGTTGTAGAGGGCCTTGAGGCAAGACGGCACAATGGTGGTGCTGCAGTCAACGGCATCTGCGGCCACATCGATCTTGGCAAGCATCGCTTTAGTTGGAAGGAGGAGGCGGTGGGCATGCTTCTCATCGAGCCGGTGCATCTCGAAGACAGTGGACTTCTGGGCCGACAGCCGCCCGAACCGCGTCGTCGGCTGGACGAGGTCAATATAGGCGGCCAGGCGGTCGGGGATGCTGTAAGAAAGTGTCCGCAGGGCATTGGGGATGTGCGGGTCCGAGGCATGGAACCAGGAGAAGGTTGTGTTGAGTAGCCTGTCGGCGATGAGGGCCGAGGTGGTAAAGGTGACCCAATCATTGTCCAGCGAGTGCTCGATCTTGTGCTCCCGAAGCCACAGTGAGACGGCCGAGACGGCAGCTTCCGATGGTGCAGTGTAGGACCGCACTTGGTCGCGGGACATGTGCATACCGTAGCTGGCGTGGCCGGGGGTCGACATGTCCAGTACTGCCTGTTCTAGCGCCTGCGGGTGCTGCTGGCGGAGGCCAATGTGCAGGGTCACGACGTCATTCGACGACGCCTTGGTGACCGGCTCCCAGCCCTTTGGCACCGCAGCCAGGCTGTCCATGACACGCGCCGACACGGCGACTGCCGCCGCAACGAGCACGAAGGGCAGCATGGCTGGGAGGTGACGGCGTAAGTGTGAGGGAGCGAATGGCTGGGGAGAGTGGTTCATAAAATACCCGAGAACTCGCCAGGGCTAAACTGCTCCGAAGGGAGCGCTCTTTCCCAAACGCCCGTAAGTTCAGGTTCCACTTGCCGCAGCATTTTGAGGGGCCACGAGGGACCAAGAATTTGAGATGAATTTGATCCCTCCCTCCAGCAAATTCGAGCAAATTGGTCCGAGAACACGGCAGCAGCCCGCTGGGGCTGGATTGTGCAGCAATGCACTGTGGAATTTATCGTCGCCAAGCATTAACGGCATGACAGCTAAGCTCACCCATCGGTCGATCATCGGCGGGTGCCCGGAACGGAAACGGCATCCCTCTAGTCAACATCCGCACCCCCACTTTGGGTTGGAATTCGAGGTCAGGACAACCAGGCTCCCGTCACCGATGGACCCGAGTCGGACCAGGCATGCATGTCTATTCCTTTTTTTATCGGCACTTTGCCCCGCCTCGGCATGTGAGCGACATGGTGTCGCCGTCAGTGGCGTACTCAAACTTCACGCCTCTCGGTCCACACCGACGTGGCTTCTTGATCCCGTAGTTGCTGGCCGCGATGCAAGACCTTGAAATGGCACATGATGGGCGGGGCATTGACTGCTTTCCTCCTAGTTCAGTACGGAGGGACCAGTTCACACCCGTGCACATCTTCTGTCGGGCCCCCATGCTTCTCGCTCACCTACCGCGCCCATCAGTTTCCATTGCTTGACAACAGGCATGGCGGAAAGGACGATGCTGTGCGAGAGCTGCTACCTCATGCCTGCCAAATTTGCAGTGGCTTCCTCACAGAAGAAGTACCGAGACATACCTGAGTCTTGGGCGGCACTTGACCCTCTTCCAACTGCACGAGTGGGATCATCATCACCACCATCATCAGTGCATGCATCAGCCTCGCCGACCGTACAAGCTTTGGAGCTTCCGAAGCCAGCCCCCAGTAAGCTGCCCAGCGACTCCCCCAAACCCGGCTCGACAATATCCAATCCCTGGAGCTGCAGGAAACCGCCTACCGCCACCGAGCCGATCGCCAACATGGAAGAACAAGTCAGGGTCCGCATGCACACTCCCTGCTACTACGAATCAGAGGGCGGGGACGGTTTTATCGGCCATACTAGCAATATCACGCACTCTTCTCCGCTCGGTAATGAGACACTGGGACTCCATACGCCAGTGACGTGTAGTCCGTACAAGCCACTCCAACTGGTCTACTGCCCTGGCTCCGAGAAGGGCATGTCATCCATCGGCAACTCGGCCGCGTTGGTCATCGGTATTGCTGAGATCGACAAGGACTTATGTGATTACCTGGAAAGGGCGCCAATCGCTGGCAGGGAAGTCACCAAAACCAATGCCTCACATTGGAAGGTTTACCTCACCCTCATGCAGTATGACTTTGACCTTGAGTCACATAGGCTGGTGCAGAGGCAAGTTCGTCTCCGGGTTGATTCGGCGCGGAAGATTGGAGCACTCCGTGCGATACCCTTCGAATACATGAGCAGAAGCAAGCTCAGGGATCTGTGTCTGGATGGCCAGAAATTCTGGCAGCTGTGCCGAGGGGCTCACTACATCAAGTACAGTGACAAAAGTGTGGACGGCTCAATGGAATTCTCTGCAAGTCATTTCCAGTTCACCTCCAATTGTTCACTGCTAACCGCGAGCCGTTGTCCTAGAATAAGCCTGGCCGCTTCATGGTTGACATGATGGGATATGTAGCCACCAACCATACCCATCGTGGATGGCCTGCCCACAAAGGGTCTCCAGGGCCTCTAGTAAGCTTGAGGTGTCTAGACATTCCCGGATGGCGCCGTCAGTTGAGCCACAAGCTCGACACGCCCGGTTGGCCCCATAGGATCTCACTAACGGCTAATCAACTCGGAAACGCAGCGTTTCTTGTTCCAACAGTACTTCCCGCGTTCGATTTGAGCCGGACAAAAACATGGGGTAAGAGCCCTTCCTCTCTGCTGGACCAACCGAGAGAAATGGTAGCTGATGGTGAATTTTTATAGTGTGGATATTCTTGAACCACGTTGAACCTGTGGATTATCGCATTACAGCATTAGAGAATGATATCATCCTCCCGTGGACGCTGCGGAACTCGATCACTTCGGTTGCTCATGCTTGGAAAGCCTGGAACATACTCACTCCCACAGAACTGTGCGATGAAGTGGACAAAGACGATATCAAGAGATTCACTCTGCATTTCCATGGGCCTGAGGGAAGTGGAAAGACAATGACGGCGCTCCACCTGGCCGAGCACATCGGCTTCCCTTACTTTCAAATGGGCCCCGAGGATTTTGTCCACCCTGAGGTTCTCAACTCAATGATAGACCAGATTCTGAGACTAGGGCACCAATGGCGCTCGGTACTCATTCTTGACAATATGGATCACCTTGTGCAGCGACGTAAGAGGTCAAGTGACGAATGGAGGATGATCGAGCGTGTTAAATATCTCCTTAATTCCCACCGGGGTCTTAAAATCCTCACAACCAGAGACGACCCCGAGAACCTGATTTACCCCATCGTGGATACGGCAGGTCACCACTTTGCATTCCCAAAACTGCCTCGCGACGGGAGAATGCTGGCGTGGAAGCGAGGACTCAAGTCGAGAGGGGCAGCGCACGGCATTGTACTGCGAGCAGCCAATGGGCTTGCTGATCATGATCTGAATGGCAAGGAGATCAACAAGGTAGTGAAGGAGGTTAGATATCCTGTTTCTTTCTTTCTTTCTTCCTTCTTCTTCATTGTCATCTGAGATGCATTAACACATTATCAAGGTTAGATTAAGCCTCAGACGAAACCCATACAAGAGCGATTGGGACGAGTATGTGGTTGATTGGGACGAGTTCATTCTTGACCTCAATTATGAGGCGATGAATACAGTACTGGGCAGAATGGACATTGTCTGAGGGGCTGCTGCTGGGCATGGAGTACCCGCAGCGTAGTGTTTGGTTTTATATGTTTTCTGTGTATTATGTGTAGGAAGCAGAGATGAAAGAGAGATTCAGCGCTCGGATTTTCCACATTTAGATGCACGGACAGAAGTGTGCAGTTGTGATAGCTAGGAAAGCAACGTCACCATTGAGCAGAAAGACGGCCCAAAAGAGGTTACACGACCGGTCTGGCAGTAAGCTGGGCCAGGTGGGTTCCCTCCCGCAACGGGGCTGAGCCGCCTGCAGCTCGCTCCGATGCGAATCAATCTCCGGAGAGAGCTGCACGCGGGGCTTGGCATCTGCCGGACGGTGTGGCCGAGACCATTTTGTTACTGATCCGAGGGTGGGGATTTGTGGACAGGAATGATATGATTTTTTCCGTTGTAATACTTTAATCCAGCCATTCCACTCCATTAGGATCTCTCCAGATTTTAGACTGACTGACTGACCGACCGACCGACCAACCACGGATCCAGTCCAGTCCATGTCACGGTTGACTTTTTTCTAAAAACTCTGCACTACCGTCACTTCACTACACTATATTACACACTGCAGAATCAATCAATCAATCAAACGGGAGGAGAGGCACAACACGAACACCAAAAATAAAAATAAAATGGCAACAATCGACACGACCGCCACTTATACCCTCTCCAATTCCTACACTGGTGAAGGCCGGCTCCTGGCTATCAATCCCACCGACAACACCACCCCACATCTCCTCGCGCCGTCGAGTCTAACTTCTCCACCGACTCATGCGCAATGGTTCCTGACGGTTTCCGATATCGCCCCTTTTTATCACCTGCATACCTTGGCGGGGGGGCCGTCTCGATTTCTCGATGTCAAAGATAGCTCTATGGGGTTATTACGTCTTACGGAACCGGATACTCAGCTGGCGCCGGGCCAGTTTTGGAGATTTGATATCTGGGAAGACGCTTCTGTCGGAGATAATGGTGGCGAGGGGGTCAATTATATCTACCGGCTGAGTAATAACTTGACGGGGCTGGATAGACATTTGGATGTCTATGGAGATACCCTCGGTCCGCATTTGGCGAATGGCGGAAGATATGCGACGGGCCAGTATTGGCGGTTGGGGAAGGTGGGCTCTGGGGGCAACAGCAATGGCACCAGGATACCGATACCGACGGGGAGTGGGAATGGGACGACAGAAGGATCAGGAAAGGGTGTGGGTGTGGGTTCAGCAGCCGCTACCACAAAAGATGTCTTGTCCGTCGGCGCCATCGCGGGCATTGCGATTGGGAGTGTGGCAGTTTTGGTTTTGGCCGCGGCGCTAGCGGCGTTTTTGGTCCTGAGGAAAAAGAACAAGACACAACAAAACAGGCCGGGTTCGTCATCGGGCGATTCGTTTGTCCAGTTATTGGAGGGTGGAGACGAAGAAGAAAAAGTCGCTGTGGAAAGACCGCCAGTAGAGCTAAGTGCTGTACAGCTTTTCCCCAGGGAACTTCCGGCGGTACATGTGGTGAGGGAATTGCCGGACAGACCGTATCATTTAGAGTGATACGAAAAAGTTTGAAAGAGAAAAGAAAAAGAGAAAGGGGCCAGTGGGAAATGGCTAGGAGGAGCGAGTCAATCACGAAGTCTATGTTCTCATGACTGATGTTTCTTAGTATAGCAGGTGGCTTTGGGACCAGTCTCTTGGTTTGAACAGATAGATCTCTAGATAATTCTTTTACATAATTTATGATTCATGATGCACGTGCAAAATTGGACTATATCAGGTCTGAAAGTTGAAAGTGATGTCTGCTCGGATGTTGACCACCACACTAGTGAGGAAACTTACATGGTGGGACACGTCTGTTCCTCGGGAAATCAGATTATTAATCCCTATCCATCAATCTCATGTATCATGTCTATCGAAAGGCTCAACTAAAACGGACTTACCCGACGGACAGTGTTCCAAACTGGTTATGAGCCAGCAACTCCAGGTTTCCCGCCTCAGTCGTGCAGGAGGTGGCTGGCTGGGTTGTGCCCAACAAAAGGAGAGGGGGTCAGGGGGAATCCAGTGCTCCAGTGCCAGACCCCTAACGGAGTTGACTAAAAGGGAAAATAAAATCCGACACAAGAAAATAATTCCCCCCTAGCATTCTGCCTGTCTGACATGCATTATCAGGAACCAATCCAGAAGAATCGAAGCCGCGCTGCGCCTCAACCTCGGGACTCGGAGGGATGTCGACGTCGCTGACAGCCGAGGTTGTTTTTTGGTGGGGCACAAAGCAGGCCATAGCTCTAGCTTGGCGAACCTGGGGTTTTTGGCCGGGGTCCCCTTGCGGTAGGTATCCTTGTCGAAAAGTCGGCCTGTTCGTCGTCCCGCGCTCCATTCCTCATCTTTATCGACTCCTCTGTATTTAGGTAGGTATACATACGCGGTGCCGCGTCCGCGGTCGCTTTCCACGCAATAACCTCAAGTGACGACAGGTAGTATTGTGATTTTCTGTAATTGACACTGTGCAGTCGTTCTTTCGCAAGCTGCGCGTTCTCTCTCTCTCTCCCCTCTCGACGAGATGGCGTCCAACACCATCACCCCTCCCACCAACGCGGGCCCCCTCTCCTTTATGACCAAGATCTCCCGTGATGTCTACCACTTCCGTCCTCCCCCGACACCCCCCGTCATCGCCGGACCCAAATGCCCCCAAGTTCATCCTCATCTGTTCTTGGATGGCCGCGCGCGAGATGCACATAGCCAAATATCTCCAGCCCTACCAGGCCATGTACCCGTCTTCCGAGATCCTCCTCGTGCGCTCCGAGATGCGCCAGTTCCTCCGCCCGCAGCGTACATTGGTAGACCTCGCCGAGCATGCGATCCCCGTCATCCGCGCCGCGTTTCCCGACTCCGAGCCCGACTCCAAGACCGACTCTACCACGTCGTTAAAAGACAATACCAAACCCCAAATGCTCGTCCACCTCTTCTCTGGAGGCGGCAGCTTCATCTTCTCGCGCATACGCAATCTGATGGCCACTTCATCTGGGACCTCAGCGCTTCCGCCCCACACAGTCGTGTACGATTCAGCGCCACCGCAGTTCCACTACAAGGGCTCGTACCTGGCCACGGTGGGCGGGTGGACGACGACGATGCGCCGCCTGCTGTGGCCCATGGTGCACCTGATGTGCATGTGGTGGTGGATTACGCACCGCGTCACGGATCGGCGGCGAGGTGGGCCTCTGGCTAGGATTGCGGCGCTGCATAATGAGCGAGAGGGAAGGGCTAATACGGAGGTGCGGAGGACGTACATTTATGGGCCGGGTGATGTTTTGGTCAAGTGGCGCGATATAGAGTGGCATGCGAAGGACGCGGCCAAAAGGGGGTTCAAGGTCCGGCTGGAGAGGTTTGAGGGGAGCGCCCATGTTCAGCATGTCAGGGTCGATGAGGAGAGGTATTGGCGCGTTGCGAAGGAGACGTGGGAAGGCCGATGATGATACCTAGGTTTGCTTAGAGACTCGATGCGTTGTAGAGGTCCCTTAGGGGTTTCCTTGTGCCGTTTCAGATATATTTGTAGACGTGAGGAAGTGTTGTAGTTAGTTTCCTTCCACTCGCCACAGAATAGAAGCGGCGGGTCGAGCTGTAGAACAGGATATGATACCAGCACGATCATGGATTTCCAGCCCATCTCAAAAGTCTCGTGAGGTTTGGCGAATGCCAAACTCGCGCCCAGCCAGCCATATGCATCATACGCCATGCAAACGCTATCGGCCGGTGTCTTTTCCGTCGCCAGCGTGCTTCCCCTTGCTTCCTCATGTCTCCATACCAGAGATCGTCGTCATCCCGTTGCGCCGTGCCATGTTCATCCAGATTAATCCAGCCGCCCAAAGAAATCCCTCCCGAAATAAGGCCGCGTAGTATGCGTCTGGCAAAAGCAAAATATCGCGCGCGGGTATATAGATATGTCGTCGTTATTAAAAAAAAAAAAAAAAAAAAAAAAGGTCGAAGGCAGCGCTCGTTCGCTTGTTTGCACCAATGTCCTCGTCGTGAGACGGACAGGTATATATCTCGTGTCTGGTGATCAATCATTCTCTCAAGTCGTCCGTTCGTTTCGTTTCGCAAACAAACAAAATCTCACGAAGTTCGCTGCCTCTTTTGCCTTCTCCCGTCTTGAACTTCTGGAGTCGTGGATTTCTTCGCTTTTCCCTTGCTGGACGATTTCGACTTGGTATGCTTGGCGGCGACGGCGGCGCCACTGCCACTCCCGCCAGTGGATCCTGACCCTGATCCCGATCCCGATCCCGAACCTGATCCTGATCCGGAGCCCGATCCGGGCATTGACATGGAAGACGACGAGATTGGCCGAAAATGCCCACCACCACCACCACCACTACCACCACCATACACATCATAGCCACCATATCCGCCGCCGATGTCGTAGTCTAGATTGTCCAACCCGTCACCGCCAAAATACCCTTCATCGGCTTCGATATCTGCCGCACACGCATCGCATTCCTGGTTAAAGGTATGCTCCTCCATCTGTACGCCCCGATGACATCTCCCGAACGCGCCCGAATTCTTGGCTTCCAAACAGCTCAGGTGCTGCGTGAGATCGGCCCAGCTGAATATTCCGGCGCAGCGGGGACAGGTTCCCCCGAAAGTGATCATTCGACACATTCTTGCTCTTTGTTTCTTTCTGTTCTTTTTGTCTCTCTCTCTCCCCCTCTCTCTCAAAATTTTTGGGGATTTCTTCTTCTCTCCCAGCAATAAATAGATGGATATGTATGGATGAGAGAAGACAGGTTCTCAAACACAGCGTGGTATACGTTAGATAGGTAGTTTGGCTGTTTGACAATTTCTTTCTTTCGCAACCGAACGGAGCGGAGCGCGCCCCGGCGGGGGATAACAAACGTTGAACGCTGAGACTCTGAAGAGGTGGTGGTGTGGGGAAAAGAAACGGGTTGGGCGTCAGGGGTTCCTCGTGGTGGCCTTCTTTCCAGGGGGGTGGGTGGGACAGCGGGCGATCGACCGACCGATCGATTGTGGAACTTTTCCCTGCAACGACAATAAAGAAAAAAGAAAGGAAAGTGGATGCCAGTGAGGGAAGAAGAAGGAAAGGAAAAAAAAAAAAGTCTGGGCGGAAGAATAGATCTCCGCCGCGACAAGCCCCCAAAAAAATATACCACGAGGTAAACTAAGGGTAGCGAGACGCGCAGCATGCGGTAAGGCAATGTGTGTGTGTGTGTGTGTGTGTGTGTCCATGGAGCGAGTGTAAGGTAGTGTAGGACCAAGGCCAAGCATGGAACATCGCGGCATTTGACCTTTGTCGCCCGCAGGTCTTGGCTACCATTGACATGTGGGGGATTGGGGGGGGAGGGGGAGGGTGGGACGGGGAAGCCATCCCGTTCGTTCAAGTTGGCTGCAAAGCTTGACTCTGCTGACACCCAAGCCTCGAATTCGACTAGACTCGAGTCTCGACTTCATGGCCGTCCATCGGGCAGTTCTTTTGCTCTGGACGGTTTTCCCAGTCAGTCAGTCAGTCTGGGTAGTCCTCCATCCGGGATAATCGCGCAGCAGAAGCAGCGGCAGTAGCAGCAGCGCAGAAAACCACAGAGTCAAATTGAACAGAAATATAATAACAACAATTACGCATGTCTCATATCTTCCCATGTCGCTTTCCTGCGGGTACACACACGCGAAAAAGAAAAGGAAAAGCAGGCTGAAATCGAGAGGGGTCAGTCGGACAGGTAGAATAGTGTATGTAGGTCAGGTAGGTAGGGGCGGGGCCGGGGCTGTTTGCAACGGCGCGGACCCCCCACCCACCTGTTCGTACCACCCAACTATCCGTACGTACATACACTAAAAATCCTTACTTCGACCCCATTAATCTACAATACTCCATCTATCTAACCCCTCACCCGACGGGAACAGCTATTTTAGGAAAAAAAGGAAAGAGGACAAGAAGAAAAAAAGGGCTGAAATGTTCCCATCCATTTCTACAAAGTAGAATAGGTAATGGGAAATGGAAGTGGAAAATGGTTCACTCTAATGTGACGTGACGTGACCTTGACGAACGAGACGACGTGACGCTAGATCAGATGCCCCATGTTCCCCCTACACTTTGCAGCTCTGCAGCGCTGCGACGCACTGCACTGTTCTGGCGATGCGATGCTTGTAGCGGGCGCGGGCGCGGGCGTAGTCCAATCAACCATCCAAAGTGCAGCAAGACATGGCCGGATGGATCGCAAACGCTGACATACGTACTTAGCTGCGGACGGCGTACAGTGAGCGGTGAGATTCTGTTTGCTTCTGTTTCCATCGTTTATTTGGACAGTTTCTGTCAAACCACAAACCAAGCACACTACCTGCAACTGTCTGGCACTGCACTGTACTGCACTGTACTGCAGCAGAAGCACTGATCTGACCTGACCTGTTGCAGCTGCTACATTACAACGACTACTTGCCATGCTACCCAATCATACATTACAGGTAGGTACCCTTGCTACCTTACCTACCATTGGTACATACAGTATCTCAAGTAATAAAAGCAAGCAAACTCATCCGACCGATCCTGCAACCACGCAGAGGCGCTTAAGGAAAGGCGCGTTGATAAGGTAACTAACTGCTGCATGCACACACACACCCACGCACGCACGCATGCATGCACTCAGCCGACGCCCGATGCCCGTTCACACTTTACAAAGTCTGTCTCTTTGTCTGTCCCTGTCTCTGTCTCAGTCGATCAGGCTGGGCAAGACAGGCATCAGAATTCTGTCTCTCGGATATCAATTCGTACGAATATTCGTTGCGGCCATCCAAGTGGTTGGTTGGGTTGGGTTACAGCAGGAACGTCTAGACGAGGAGAGACGAGAAGAGACGAGATATGGAGAGAAAAGAAGTGTGAATCGGCATGCCGATCATACCTACCTAGGTACCTATATAGGTTATTGCACAAAAATAATGTTTATCACACACGAAAATAACGAAAGCGGCATGAAGCGATCAATGTGAGCTGAACTTCCAATGCTAGCTTGCTTGCCCGCTTGATCAATCTGATCGATCGATCCACACACACACACAGACACACA
>Ga0247765_1000858_pt1 | contig 19131 bp, 18 predicted proteins | sample UWRJL106311C6_FD_179949 | JGI IMG/M metagenome (GOLD analysis project Ga0247765, IMG submission 179949) | Plant litter microbial communities from Arlington Agricultural Research Station in Wisconsin, United States - UWRJ-L106-311C-6 | ecosystem: Environmental > Terrestrial > Plant litter >... | reverse complement strand
TCTCGGTCTTGCAGTATTTGCCAGATGGAAAGGGGGGTTCTGGCCAGAGGCCAGAACACCACCGAGCCGAAGGCTCTGGAAGTGGCCAGAACAGTAAATTGGTAATATTGGCCACAGAACGCGCAAGCGTTGCCACCACTCACAAGTTGTATAAAAAGGAGCACTCTGGCAAAACCAGAGTGCCCAACAAGCAATTCAATCAAGCAGTTGCAACCCCAATTTTCCAGTGCGCAGTGTTTCTGACAGCTTCGGCGACGCGACGTCAAGATATCAGTCAATCCCATTGGGCCGGATGATTTGATCAATCTGAAGGCATGGTCTCATTAAGAACCATACATTAAGAAGGGCGATAACGATGGAATCGCCCTCCCGTTCAGTATGCTTGCTGCTACAGACTTGCCGGCTGGTTTCGGCTTTGACAAATTCGGACTCGTCGTGCGAAATGGACAACCAGAACCAGAGAGCGTTACGGAGGGCGGGGCTAGGGTACAGGATCAGCAACAATCGGGCAGCACACCACTGAGAGAGTTTACGGGACGAAACGCACAGCAATAATCTGGCAACTTGGAAAGCGGGCTTCGCAGTCCAAGACGGCAGCGCCAGGAGACGAGGAAGAGGCGTAATTCTGTCGATTTCAGCGATCGGGGATCAAAGCGAGGCAGAAAAGCAGTTTGTCGGCGCGGATCCGATAAGGCGGTTGATGGTATCAAGGTCCCCAGTGCAACGGAGCTATATGGCCAAGTCCGGACGGACTGGCAAGAGAAATGTCTGCTGATCATCGACGAAGTCAGCATACTTGGCGCTCGGACGCTATACGCCGTGAATAAACAGCTGTGCAAGCTTCGCGGGTGCGCGGAAGACTTTGGCGGGATTCCTATCGTCCTATTCTACAACGATTTTCACCAATTCCACCCCGTACAAGAGCGGTCCATTCTCCTCCCCAGTATAGCCATACCATGGGACGACGACAAATCGTTCCGGACAGAGCAGGGGCGCCAGCATAACAGGGCCCACGCGCTGTAGAACAAGTTCACAACCGTAGTCGTCCTGACGGAACAAATCCGCGCGGCGGGAGACCCGACGCTGCGGCGGCTGCTAACACGTATCCGTCAAGGCATACAAGACCGGTCGGATGTGGACCTCTTAAACACCAGGTGCTATCGGGAGGGTGAGTGGATCCCGTGGGAGTCGGGCATAACAGTAGTAACGCCGCTGAATAGGAACCGTTAGAACCTAAACGTAGAGGCGATCCTGTCCTTCCAGAGATAACAACAAAACCTCCTTCGGATATTTATCTCGGACCACAAATAGAAAGATGGCCAGCCAACCGAAAAGGAGGCCTTGATAATACTAAGCCAGGGGGACGACAGTACTATCCCTATGCCTACCGTCTTCATATTCGTCCCCAGCATACCTATCGTCGTAAACCAAAACACCCACCAAGGCTTAAAGCTAGTCAACAGTACCAACTACACTACACTCAACATCATTCTCGACAAAACACCCCCAGGCCACCACATTAATACCGACACCATCATCCACTTTAGCCCACCAGCAGGCATTCTGCTAGCGTCCGACACAACCAAAGACCTCCACTTTGTTAGCATACCGCCCGGAACCATCTTACTAACACCTATCAGCGAAAAAATAAAGTGCCAAAAAAAGCGTCCTTAGCAGCAGAACGCAATCGTCTACCGAGGTTTACCGTACGTAGCCACGTTCGCCTCCATAAACTACAAAGTACAAGGCAGGACGTTAGGCCGGGTAGCCCTAGAACTGCGAAGGACACGGACAACAATAATCAACAGAGAAGCCGTCTCTAACCAGTACGACCCATACAACCTATACGTACAGCTATCTCAGTATCCGTCGCTTAATGGTATTATACTACTGTCAAGGACACGGGAGCGGGACGTTATGGGAAACACCGTACCGGAAAGCATAGTGGCGGCAGAGAAGAGGTTGGAACTATTGAATGAGACGACTATTAGGGACGCAGAAATCCGGGGCTGGTGAACGAAAAGGAAGAAAAAGAACGGAAACGCGGATGACGTGTGGTGAAGTAAATCCTTCCAGAACGCTGGCCCTTTTCTATGTGGTCCGCTAATAACCCACGTGCATCATTAGAAGCTGGCTCACAATCAGCCCCTCAATCCGCCATTGCCTCAATGTGGCGTTTTCCTGAAGCAGGCCAGGCTGTGATGACCCCACAAACGAGGCGGTGTTGCCGCCTAGCAGAATGCTTTAGAATGGAGGGGTGGTGTTATAATATACCAGTCTACCAATAGAATATGATTACTGTGTAGGTAGTTTATTGGGAGGATAAATGCCACAACAGCATTTGCTGGATCCCTTTGAGTACCACCTCAGGTACCTTGTCATGTTCAAAGCTCTGTACATCATTCCAAATTAGGTGTGCACACCCTTCTGCAAGACATGCGATGTCGTTGGCTGCCTATTAGACGCCCCCATGCTGGGTGTCGGACCCAGACTTGGTGGGACGTTTAACCGCCCCGGTCCGCCCGACTGTCAGGACATGGCGAGACTCCGGTGGTTCCCAGTCCCAGCTCCCACCAGAACACCTGTATTTGGCAAACCCTTTCGCGCCTCCGCATATCCAGACACACGACAATGGCAGACCCGATTTCTGTTCTGGGAGCGGCCACCGCGGTCATGACTCTCGTCGAGTTAGTCGGCCACGCAATCTCATCGCTGAGCGAACTCCGCGACCAATGGAAAGATGCCGACATTCTGTTTGCGAGCTTGGTAGCACAGCTGACAGCGCTTAAGGCCGCGCTTTGCAAAATCCACGACTGGACCTCGGGCTCGGCTGACCTGGATTACCAATTTCGAATGGATTTGGAGGTCTCTCTCACTTGTTGTAAAATGCTCATCAACAGGTTGGGTTTGTTTCTATCCGAGATACGGGGAAGGAACGATTCCCAGGACAACATAAGACTAGATATCCGGAGTAGAATAAAGCTTTTGGTGATGAAAGGAGGACCAATGGAGGAGATACTTGGGATGGTCGACAGGCAAATACCGGTTTTAAACTTGCTGTTAACAGCATGTAATTGGTTAGTAACAAAGACCCGGGACGACTCGTCTTTACGTCGATTAACCCGCGCTGATAACATCAATTCAGTCAGACTGTTTCCGACCAGCGAGCCCTCCTTGAGCAGCCAACCTCCCGAAGAGCATTTAATCGGATGCAAGATGATTATTCTTCCTTGAATGTTCTTCACGACACGGAATCCATCTGGAGCCAGTCCACCGAGGATTCGTCAAAGTTGTCAGTGGCATTCGAGTTCGACGGGGAACTGCTTAACACCAACGTATATGAACGAGCATTAAGGAGTTCTTTCAGAAGAGACCTCCAACAAGTTCGATCTAGTGACAAAACCGTCAAGTCTGGAAAAGACACCCATGTACCGACAGCAGCTCCTGACCTTGAACACATCGATACTGAACGAATCCTTCCTTATCGTCCAAAATATCTACCAGAAGAAAAATCCACCGATTCGACAGCGTCGGTAGAGCCGCAGAACACAGAAATCATCGATTCCAATAACATAGCCGACGGGCAGTCGCTGGGTAGCCATTGCGAGTCTCAAATCTTCGACTGGGCAGGTCATGGGACTTCCCATGTTGATTTCGGTAGCGATGAAACTCTACCGATATTCCAAGGGAGGCTTCTCGGCCACGGAGTCAATGGAAGGGTATACGAGGCCATCTGCCATGGGTCCAAGCTAGCATGGAAACAGCGATTTCTGCAGAGGCAAGTGGCTACGGCCGAGCTTCAAAGGCTGGAAAAGCTCAGGGAACTCGACCATCCCCACATTACCAAGCTGGTTGGAACGTACACCCATGGAATATGCTTCGGGCTCCTGCTACTGCCGGTAGTAACCTGTGATCTAGCTTCCGTGTTGGAAGATTTGGACAGTCTACAGGATTTTACCGTCGACGAGCGGACAACCATCCCTCCATTTCTTAAGCGGCTAGAACTGGACAACTCTAGGGGTTTCCGCTCTATGCATACCAGCCTCCTAACACGGTTAAGACAGAGCATCGGCTGCATTACCGGCGCAGTCTCGTACCTACACCAGAACGGCATCCACCATGGAAATATAAAGCCATCTAACATACTGCTATCCCTCCATGGATTATGGCTTGCGGATTTCGAGATGGATCCCAGCTCGTATTACTCTTCTGACCCCACAGTCGCCCCGAGTGGGGAGCGCAGCACGCTCAAGTACCTTGCACCTGAAGCAAGACCCCCTTCTGGGCTGATGACTGATGGGTCTGCGGCAGATATCTTCTCCCTGGGATGCGTCTTCCTAGAGACGCTAGCTCTTTGCAACAAGTACAGGCTTAACTTTCTCAAGACCCTGCGCCCTGGGATGGACTTTTCTTTCCGCGCCAACTTGCGGACGATATATCACTGGTTCAACTTTAGCGGGAGTAGCGTCGACACGGAAGCCGACCAGCACATGATGGGGGTTATCCGTGAGATGCTCAGTGTTGACCCTCGAGACCGCCCGACGGCGCTGGCAGTAGGGGAACGGCTTGCACTTATTGACGCATTGAGGTCCCCGTATCGGTCTGATTCTCTTTGGGCAGATTGTTGCCGTCCTCAAGGATTGATACTGGGCACAAAAGACAACAAAATCTCGCCACAGCCCGTGACAATTCTCATCGGCAACCACCACCGCCTCGACGGTCACCGAAATCGGTGGAAAGTTTTCATCAAGTCGTCTCGTGTGGGAATCATAGACAAAATACACATATTTCTAGTACGTAAACTCCTCTGCCCTCTTAATTTTTCTATATCCCCGAGTTCGTATGATGAAAATTCTAACTCCCAATATCATTCCAGCACCCAAGTTTTCGGCATCCCTACATGGTCCTTGGCTCTCCACCATTTGAATTCAACGGCGCAGGGTGGGGATATTTCGAGCTTAGTGTGCTAATTGCTCTGAAACCCGGGTCTTTCTGGGTTCATCCGAATGCAACATGGACATCCGCTGGCCAGTCGTTGCTTCCACTTTCTTGGATGCTGAATTTTGATGAGCCCGTCAGTCAGAGGGAGGTTCAGGTTGAACTGGGATGGGAAGTCAATACAATGTCTTCCTGATGATATCTGAAACATCGTGTTAAGATTCCTACCTACCCACCGCTCTTTCAACTAATAAAAGGGTCGCGGCTTAAGAGATTCGATGAAGCACCCGGAAGCCAAGTTTTCACAGGGTGATCATTGGGCATGTGAGCTGTGATGCGTCTAGCAGAGGGCAACGCCGAACCCCCACCATACCCTCTGACAACTACGTTTAGCTCAAAACCAAGGTGCTTGTAGAGAAGGAGGGCACTACAGATGCCCTACCAGCTACCTATCACTACTACGAGGCCGCTGGAAAGCGCGCTGTCGGTAATCCAGCGGAGGATACACCGGCTTTCCTGCAGAGGGAACTTTCCCTCGGGAGCCTGGCCGATATGCTAAGGCATCTATGGTTTGCCGGCGCAAGGCTCCCCGCTATGCCTGTGCACTTTCATGCCGCCATAGGCCGGGAGATCACCGTTGTCGACCGGATGGACCTGCACCTCCTCTGGACAAGTGAGGGGAGGCTCTTCGTAAAACCCATCCCGCGCTTCCTTCTTACTCCAAATTCTTGCCAAAGAAACCTCCAGTGTTCTAACGACTGCACGTGCCAGGGACCTTCAACAGCTACGTGTCGGCTGATCCCCCGGAAAGTCGCCCTTGGCTTCCTCTACACGTACGCCTATCTCATATCATCAGAGAGCGACTTCTATATCGCCAATGAAAAGCGCCTTTTGCCTTGTAAGGAAGACGACACGCCAATTAAGCAGGCAGACTGGAAGAACCTGGCCAGAGAGCTCCTCCAAATGTACGGGCGAGACTTGGATGTGATTCGCCCGCGCTTTCTGCACGCCGAGCTCCGCCTCTCCCGCATCAACACCATCCACCGCTTCACCCGCCTCCCGCGCTTCAGCCCCTACCGGCGCAGCTGGTAAAACTATAGCAGTCTCTTCCGCGACAACCTCGCCTGGATGGCCGCCGCCGCTATCTTCGTCGCTCTAGTGCTGACTGTGATGCAGGTCGGCCTCGCTACAGAGCGGCTCCAAGGAGATGCCGCCTTCCAGAAGGCGTCATACGGCTTCGTCGTCTTCGCCCTGCTAGGGCCCATTTGCGCATTTGGGCTAATGGCCTTAGCCGCGCTCTTCAATCTTGCTAGTGACTTGCCATCGCTCATCAGAGCAGAGCGTAACTACACAGCGCCCAACTACGCCATGTCTGGCGCCGATTCAGAGACTCTACCTAGATAGGTACGTTGGTTCAAGTAAAAAACTGGGTGTGTTTCTTAGAGATCGTAACCTTTCGGTCTTCGAGAAATAACTAGCATAGAGAGTCTGTATCAACTCACGTCAAGCTGTTGCAACGCTCCTCCCTGGCCATATCTCTCTCTTTGCAAGGAGCTTCCAAGCGGCGACTATCGCGGATAGCATGTTAATGCTCGCACAGGTGATACCGGAGGCGCACTGTGCAAGAGTGACTTCAATCGCGATGTTAAAGAGACGTCGCGTAAGATCCGCGGGAGTTCGCGACGCGCACGTGAGACGTGACGTCCCGTGTTTTGTTCACTAGGGAGCCAATGATACCGCCTGCCTACGACCCACATGCGTTGGTCCCAAAGTGACTGGCAAATGTGGGACGCCAGCATTGTTCGCAACACCTCTTACGTGCCCATAACAACAAGTTACAGCCGCGCACTCTACAAACCATGACAGGCAATCCTCCCAATGGTGATTTGTTGGCAACAACAACCGATGCCCAGTCGACGCCGGCGAGCACCTGGGATCCGTGTCAGTGAGCTTTGCCTTGGGGAGGTCTACTGGCAGCCCGAAAAGGAGGGATGGACGGTTCAAGAACTCACCGCCGCTGCAGAGGCATACACGCTATCCGAACTGACGTTCGCAGGGGTATATGCTCTGATAGTCGAAGCTGAGGTCATCCCGTCGTGGTGGTCGTGGTGGTCGTCCGTCTCGACGTCGCGGATTCACAGCGTGTCTCTCTTCTCCATTAATAATGCGCACTGGCAATGATATGGAGGTCCCCGTCCTGCGGGAAGCTCAAAATACGCTACACAAGTAGCCCCTATTCCAAGTTGTTTCTAAGCCACGCTATGTTCATAATCCAAGGCGCATGGATCAATTTATTCCCTAACGACAGCTTCGACAGCAGACACCTATCAACGAGGAAAGACGTGCGACGATGTCTGTCATGGAAGAGAAGGAAAGAAGAGGGAAAGAAGAAGGGCGGAGCCATCTTGACCAGCCGACCAGCACGACAAATCCGAGGCGCGCGTGCAACCAGAACATCGGATTGTGGGTTTACATCATCGTCGGGTTCGTCGGTGGGATGGCCGCTACAGTGGACAGTCTGACCCCATTAGTGGAGGAAATCCTGGAAGCATTTCGCCGGTTTGCAGACCGCGGAGTCGACAGTGCTCGCCTTTGGCTCAACATCCTTGGCATCGACGGGACGGCAAGCACACCGGATGCTTCTCACGCCATTCTCCGTCATGGCATTCCTCCTTTGCCAATGTGGGTCGACGCCATTTGCATTAATCAGGCGTACCTCTCGGAGAAAAATCACCAGATCGACTTGATGGGTCGAATTTACAGTCAGTCGGAAACGACACTGATGTGGCTCGGTCTTCAAGATGCGACCAGCTCGGCGACAATGTCCCTCGTGGGAAAGATGTCGAGAGACATCATCCGCTCCGGTGACACCCATTCGTACTCATGGCTTGCTGATCCGGCTTATGATCAGTTGTTGGCAAGATTCGCTCCGCACGATCCCGTTGAAGCGATAAAGGATCTCTTCATGGAACGACCCTACTGGTCTCGAGCTTGGACACTCCAGGATATGGCCTTATCCAAGTCAGTGTCAATGATATGCGGCCACGACACCTGTAATCTTCGGAGCGCTTTAGGCTCTCTTGCAATCTGGAGCCCGGAACTCCGCCACCCCACCCCTGGCACCAGCGATCAAGTATGGAAATTCGCTACCGAGCTACGAAAAAACCGATTTGCGTCGCCTTCCTTCGACTTGCTGAATAAGAGACACATGGAGGCACTGAGGGGAGAGCTCCGAAGCCAAGGCGGTCATGATGCTCATAGAGCCCTTCATGACTTTGGAAATGGCAAGAGGGCTACAAGCTACGGATCCAAGAGACAAGCTTTATAGCCTCTCGAATCTCGTTAACCTTGGCCTGGAGGCGGACTACTCCATGTCTTGCCAAAAGCTCTACAGAAACTTCGCCGCAGCACAAATCATGCGAAACAACATCACGGTGGTCCTTTCGTACGCGGGGATAGCACAACGCCCTGTGGGCGCTCTGCTACCAAGTTGGGCTCCGGATTGGCATTACTTATCCAATCTAGGTGCGCCAGTCGGCCTAACACTCACGATGGGGCATACATTTCGGGCTAATCAAGCCTTCCCCTGGTTTACCTAACGCGGTCCAGCTGTCCGGGGACATGTTGACTGCCGCTTGAGTACAATTCGACACCATCAGTGAGACAACCCATGCTTCCACAATATCTATGGATTATATATACGATGTCCTCGAGTTCCTGTTCGGGTCGAGTATTCCAATGGTCATGGCACTCATCATCCCAGATCAGCCAAGGAGACACCTATATCCGACTGGCATACCTCTAGTTCTCGCTGTCTTGGTAACCTTTCTTTCTTTCCGACCACGACGTTTTTGCCGATGGGTGGCGCAAAATCGATACACAAAGCGATTCTTTCGAACGCCTTGCGTCAGCATTTCTCTACCCCCATAGGGAATCTCATAACGAATGAGAAATATCGTCCGGGAGTGCTGGAGAGGGCACTTTTTAGACTAGGTGCCGTTTGGGACTCAGTCACGGGTATTCCTCCAAGTCCGCCACAGGCTGCCAAGGAAGCTTTCTCCCTGGAACGATCTTCCTACTACGCCTTTGGGGACATTATAAGCTCGCCCTCAATCATGGGTCGGTTTGATTCCGAAGTGGGGCGTCTGGATCTGCACCAGTTGATGAGGACGACCCCTTTCCGAGGATTTGCGAAGCCATTCCGGACCGGGAACGGGTACATCGGGTACGGAAGCGCAGATGTCCAAGAAGGTGACATCGTCTGCGTGTTGGCGGCGTCAACAGTGCCGGTTGTTCTTCGCCGGGTCGGATCTCATTACGTTCTTGTCTCGGTCTGCTTTGTGCTTGGTTGCATGGAGGGTGAAGTGTGGCCCATGGTAACGGATGGGAGGCTTGGTCTCGAAGAGTTCGAGATCCATTAGGTAGTCTCAGATGGAAATGGGTGCGGGCAGCCAAGCTGAGCGAAGCTGTCCGACAAAAAGGGGTGTGGGCAGCGAAGCTGAAATGGCGCTCATGGGAGCTGAACTGACGAAGTCAGTTCAGCTGGTGTGGGCAAGAATTGCCACACCATTTGCCACCATTCCCAACTATAATAGAGGCCCTCTGGCGAAGCCAGAGAGCCACAGAGGAGAGGCAATACAATCAAGCAATTGCAACCCCATCAATTCCACCGAATCCAGTGTGTAGTGTTTCTGACAGGTAGCTTTGATGTAGTGTTCCAACAAACAGCGTTGACCCAGAGCTGCAAGCGACTAGACTGAAGAATTGTGTGTATAGATGTGGGGGCTAAGTAGCCCATGAAGCTTCATACCTAGTGAGAATAGCTCAAATTCACTCTTGTGACATGCCTAGCTACGCGCCCAGTGCGTCTGTGCAGGTACTCCTCTTCAATGTTTAGGTTGACATAGTAGCCTCGGCGGTACACTTCAAAGAACGAATCAGTGAGAAACTTGGAGCAAATCAGTCGCAGCTTACCCCAGCTAGGGTTGCGGTTGAGAAAGGAAATTGGGGCACCACGTGTAGTGAGTCTCAGACAAGCAGGTTGCTTCACCTCCCTTACAATCGGAACGAGGGACCCCAATACAGCTTAAGTATTACCACTAAGGCCCCTCTAATGGCGATATCTCCTCCCCCTGCCTTCTAGGGTGAAAGTCCAACTCCTTTATCGAAATGGTATCATCAAGTCGACCATAAAGTGAATTGCGAAATTTATCGTTCATCTTATTATTTACACACACTGATCTAAAGGTAAGAACAAGCTAGCAAACCACTAGGGGTAAAACTTATAAGAAATTACTATGTAACCCTTTTATTTATTTATCTTAAAGCTGATTACTTTTACAGTATCTATACCCTTATACGTCACGTAAGGATCCTCAGGCGTGGAAAGGCTGGTCACCAAGCTCCGGGAGGCGCCGATCGGGTGGCGGCGACGACATGTTGCTTGTGGTGCTCTGGTTGCCACCCTTCCGCGACAACTTCCCCATGACTGAATCTAAGAGAGACTTGCTTTGACTGTTCATGGCTGTGGCTGTTTATATACGGTTGATTGGTTGCGATGGGGGTTTGGTTAAAAGAAGCTGAAAACAGGACCTGGAGCCAACTACATATGTTTCAGGTGCCTATAATGAGCTGTAAGCAGTGGCAGATGGGTGCGGCGGAGTTGGGCCTCGTGGCTTGTGGCACGGCCCTGGCCGTCAGTCCCAGAACTTGGCTAGGCTTCGCCAAGGTCATCTGAGCAGAGTAGCCCCAAATATGGCCTCAACAATACCTCGGCAGCAGGAGGCCCGATTTACTTTAGAATGGCGGCTAGGTTGAATGCCTATAGCCTCCTTTCACCGGCCCTGATTCCAGTACCTTTTACCAAGTCATTTGTGACAAGAAAATGGTCGACTAGGTACTCCAGAGCGTACCGCAGGCTCGCCGACGGTACTTCCGTGCGCCAGTGTTTGCCTTAGGCGAGAAGTAAGCAGCTGTCCTTCGAATGCTGTCTTACCACCCTCTGCTAACGTATGTCTATATGCTGCGGATCTTACACCAAGCAATTAAATCCAAACTTGCCAGCATCGGCCACGTCATTAAGTCTTGTCCGAACCCCTGAACAAAATAACACTACGTAACGATATGGAACGGCGATTTGAAGCTTTTCGCGGATGCAGAACTCACCGACTGGGTGGATTCTGCCTGGTACTTCTAAGAATAGAGGAAGAAATATCTAGGTGAGTAACACCTGAACTACCGTGACCTGAAGCTCGTGATTTCGCGTACTGCTCTGTGGCGCTCTGCGTGTTCATGAAGCGTGGCGGTGAATTGCCAGCTCAGGGTCGCACCTCTATGTCTTGCCACCTAGGTCATCCTGTTCGATGGGAGTCGAGCTGTGTCCCCTAGTAGGAGATTAGCCACAGCGCGTGGTCAAAGACCCAAGGCATCAACAACCCAGCACCAGAGTCAAGGGTTGATTTACAGAGGTCTATATAATAGGCCGGCTTCCCATTATAGACAAATTCTCTTAAAAAATCAGTTCTCCTTTCCAGTTACAACGAAAAGCCCACTGCAACGACAGCTTCTTACTCCTTGGACACTATAGTTCTGTAGGCACTCTCTTAGCTCTTTGAGACCACCATCTACTCTCCCAAAATCAGTCATCCTCGACTAACATTACAACATAATAATGAGCATCAACACCATGGCCGAGTACTCTTCCCACGCTAACGGAGCACAAAGCTTCACCGACCAGGCTCCGATGTCCGCCTCCGACGAGGCTGCAAATGCCCTCAAGTACGTGTTAAAAGCTATTGGTTTTCACGGCACGTTTTCGAGACGAATTTGACTAATCTCACTTCCGCCTAAAAGATGGATGATTGAAAACCCTGTCAACAACATCTTGCCCTTTATCATCATTAGTGAGTAGGTTCCGGTTAAGGTCATCTGTAATCGCAACCCTTGGTAAGTAGCCTGTTACGCTCTTTATTTAGTATCTTCCCATCATTTTTCGAAACATCTAACTCAATAGTTCGCAGCAAAGATTACCGCCTGGACTACAGCATTTTCGTCGGTAACCTTGGTCCCGAGGTTGACAATCTCGTTCTCGTCTCGCAATTTCAGTTCCGCTTCCCCTCATGCAAGTCAGCTAAAATCATCACCGATACCATAACCGGCCAGTCTTATAAATACAGCTTCGTCCGCTTTAGCGATAAGATGGAGCAGTATAAGTAGTCGGTCATCGATTCCCATAAAACCGAGAATGATATTCTTAGTGACATAACTCCGCAGCCCTCTCTAAATTTTTGACAGTTGAGTTCCAAATGTTGAAACTTTCTCCGCATGGGCCAGTCCCGGCCTTGGCGATGTCCATTGGGTACCTTCTCCGTACAGCTACCGCCGGTCAGCCACGCTGGCCAGCATGGTCAAGCTTGCCCATATTTGGAAGAGCCAGGACGGTCTCGACGAAGCTCTGGGCTTGATGCGTCAGTGCGTTGAGCTCAAGCAGCAAATATTTAGCCCGATAGAAAGCGCTAGCGTAATTATGTACATAGTACTGTAGCCGATGCACACAGTCCATACTGCCTGTGAATAGATCTTATAAGGTATGGGCCAGATAGAAGCGGCGAAACGTACTTGAGCTATAACACAGGGCGGGTGCTGCCCTGCCTAATGAGGTGGCAGAAATAAGATCTGGGCTTGGGGCTGAGAACTGGGTCGCTGGCGCTGGGCGATTTTCTGCCGGCAGAAAAGGTACGTAGCCCGCTGTTGCAGGACCAAATCTGGGCTCGGGGCCGAGAAATGGGTCTCCTGCAAAAAATTTTTGCCGGGGAAACAGCACGTAGCGTTTGACGGCAGAACAAGAAACGAGTAGCTCTTTCTGCCGGTAGAAAAGGTACGTAACTCGCGGTGGCAGAATGGTGAGATTTAGGTCTTAATTTTTCTGCCGGCAGAAACTGTACGTAGCCCTCAGCGGCAGAAATTCACTAAGTAGGTGATCAAGACCACGTATGCGAATCACCATCAATCAAAATAGTCCAAAGGTTGGCATTATCACCATTCAACTCTCCAGCGTCCTATCATAACAGTATCGGATTGAACAGAACGTTTCGTTTCCAACATTATACATGATTTATCCACGTGTTAAAATTGCAGGTTTTCTTCTTCTCCTTTAGTTGGAGTGAAGGAAAGCGCGGCTAGGTGGTGGTGGTAGAGGTCCTAAAACTGGGTCCTCGTAACTCCACCGCCATTTCAGACCCGTGGCAACTGTAGCCGAGGCAGCCCAGAACTGTGACCCCCTCGCTCAGTCTGGCTCAGTCTGGCTCAGACCAAGGCGGCAACGGCTCAGTTCCGAAGAAGGAAAGGGAAATTCATGGTGTCGATTTTAGGGTCGTGAACTGACTGTATCCGGCACCCCTCCTAGAACCCTGTGTATCACGCCAACACCCTAGCGCAGTTGCCAAAAGCATACAGTTATCCTTGTCTTTGTTCTGGGCGTACGAGTTCTAATTTCTTTGGGTTAGTTGCCAATATGCCCTCGCCACTCCTGTGCTCTTGGCAATGGGGGCCAGTTTACTGACCACGGCCAGTGAGTACAAGTAGGTCTCTTCCGTCCTTGCAAAGTATGCCTGAAGCATCACCTCCACTCCTTCTCCTCTAGTGATTGAGAACTCACATTACCTTCATCTCGCAAATCCTCTCTGAACGCACACTTAAAAAGTCAACTCCATCTCAGATAAAATGCGTCTTCCATCCCTCGGACTTGTCGCTGTACTCGCCGCCCAGGCCGTAGCAGATTCGTTCATCACCTACTCGCGTTGCGTAAAGACCATGCCATGCGACAGCAGCAAGAGCGTGTGGTGGAACGACTTTGGCCAGCCTTTCGGCTTCGACGGCGATGACCAGTGCCGCAACCCCGGCGTGCCCAACGTTGTCGAAGTCTGTATGGATTGGAATAGGGAGCGCGCCAGCTTCAAGACCTTTCTTGGTAATTGGCGATGTCTCCGCAAACAGGCGTCGAGGCGTGAGTCTTTCTCTCTATTATTCTGGCACTTGGTCTTGTCGGCTAACCAGGTACCTGCTCACACACAGGCACCATTTGCGGCGGCTCCGCCGAGTGCTGGATGGATACGTGGGGCGAAGTTCCCTGCACCTGGTAGACAAGTAGCTGGCTTAGAAGACCTTGGTTGTTTGACATGTAATTAGTTGCTGCTGTGCAACAAGTTCACATCATGAGACATATTTTGATGCTCAGTACCAAATACCGTTAGCTAGGCCACATACGCGCGCGGTAATCCCCTTCAGTTCATCAGCATCTTCGGTGGATCAGCAACCGCGGAGCTCATGTTGGCGAGTACTTCTATGTGAGCGGCGATGGTTGTCCCACAGTGTGAATCGTCATCGCTCGTAGATTAAGAACGAGGCATTCACCAATCCAGCACTTGTGCTTAGTTGGGGACTTCGATGCCAAACCCTGCATTCCAACTCCCTCCAGTAACTCCGCTCTCAACCGCGGGTTGGCTGGTGGGGGTGCACCCAAAGTTTTGCAGGATGATTTCGTCAAACCAGCTCGTGTCGAGCTCAAATCCTGCGTCAGGTCCGGGGTCGGCTGGCAGGAGGCTAATCCCGCCCAGATCAGCCCATTCACCGACGCCATCCCCTGCTGAGATACTGAGGGAAGGCCTCACCTCCTTCTCAGGGGCTGTCTTCGGATGCCCTGTTGCAGAGATCTCCTCGTCCGGTTCACGTTGAGGCCCTCCGGATCTTTCACACAAACGTTCAAAGAGTATCCGGAACGTCTCCTCCACGACGACTACCACCTCTGCCTTGGAAACTGCTTGGTTGGGCGGGAACGCAGCATCTAGCCTTTGTCGAAGAAAGGGCGAAAGTTCTTGCCGCAAAAAGTCGTTGAACTCGGCTGCCGTGGGCTCTCGTGGAGGGTCCACGTCTGGGGTGTCCCAGTCTTATGGGAGTTAGTCAGCGTCACCATTGATAAAGCAAAAGGGGAAAAAGAGCTCACAAGGACATGGTAATTCCCCCTCCTCGATGTCCGGCCAGAGGATCTTGTACACCTTTTGACATTTCTCGTATTCGCTGCCCCACCGCTTTCTTTTCTTGAGGAGATCGAACTGGTCTTTGTTGATCCCTCTCATCGGTTGGCGTTTGAGGACTTTGCAAGGGGGCTCTTGCCTGAGATGCTGCTCAAGTTGGTTCGCATTTTCGAACGGCTGGTAACAGCGACTGCATTGCCGGGGTTCAACGTGTCGGCGATAGAGATGTTCCCTTGGCATTTGGTCAGTTCTGGCGATTGGAAAGACGATGGGAAGGAAAACGTGTAACGTACTTGAGCCTGTTAGTATCTGGCCAGCCCCCAAGACAACGGGGTTCGTGAATGAATATCCACGGATACATCTTCCTAAAGGGACATGCGAAGAGCCTCATGGAAGACCTGTCAACCTTGGCCGCCTTTCGTGGCTGTCTTGGCTCCTTGTTATCACCGTTATTCTGGTCTTCTTCGTTGTCACCGTCATTCTGGTCTTCTTCGTTGTCTTCTACATCTCGAAGTCTCTTTATCCTGGGACGGCCGGAGTTGCCTGGCTTTCCATTGCTCGAATCGCTCACAGCGGCGCCATTTCCTGATGGGCCATTAGACTTCTCAATTCCAGTGGCAACCGGAGCGTTTTCAGGGAGAGAAACGGAGGGCACCAGCTCGGGAGATATCAAGCTCGATTGCACTGAGCCTACGACCTTATCCCAGAGCTGGCTTCGCTGTCTCGGGGCTAAGTTCTCCCAAAGGCTCTCATCAATCTGACTGAGGACTTGAAAAATGCCTGTCGGAGGGGCTGTGGTGCTCGGCACCTCCGGGATGAGGCTATCCATGTCAGGCCAAGTTGTACCAAGCAGAGCATCCTCGGCTCCGGCGTCCTTGGAGTGCAGGTTAGCATGCGATTCCGTATCTGCATGTAGATGTGTCAGTTTCTGGGTGCAAGCTAACGAGAGAACCAATTGCCCACTCACATGGTGTTGGGACCTCGGCATCGGGGAAGATGGCTTTGAAGATCCCCTCCCATTTTTCCCGAGTGGATATATTTTCCGCGGTCGACACTGCCCCAATTTGTGACATCTGGTCCTGGCTCATCTCGAAGAGATCCCGATCAGTGGCGGCCACAGGACAGACACTGAGGTTGCGTTGGTGCTGCTCTAGGCGCGTTTGCCCATCGAATACTTCGAAACATCGAGGGCATTGGTCGGGTCCCACGAGAGGGAGTGAGGGACGGTGGCTATGCCAGAGGTGTTGTCTAGGGAAATTCGTTGTCAGCTTGAGACTGCAACCGGGAAAGAGACGCGTGAGACTTGCTTGAGTTTATCGATGTTCTGAAATCCTGCACCCTGGCATGCCTTCGAGGGAGTCGTTAGAGGATACCGCTTAGCATAGGGACAGGCGAGGCAGCGCGGCGGATCAAGGAGGCTCGAGGCTTCTCTCGCCAGTCTGCTAGAGTTTTTGTTGCCTTCGTCGTCCTCATCCCCGTCACCATTTCCATTGGTTACCGTCCTTTGCTCGGCTGTGCGCTTTGTGCCCGCGACGCTGGGACGGTTGTCGGTGGATTTAGGGTGGAGGGGCGCAGTGTCGCCAGGGTGTTCATTCCGGACAGTTGACTCGGTGTCGAGATCTTGAGCGCCCTGCCAATCGACCAAGTCCCACAAAACCGAATTTAGCCACGCAATCCAGGATGGGGCTGGCGGCGACCGCTGGGTTGCGTCAGGGTGGTGAACACCATCAAGCGCTCGGAGTGGATTCTTGGAAGGACGAAGCACAGCAACGGAGGCCATAGTGATAGTTGGGGGGGCCGCGACAAAGGTCCTGGCGGGGTGGCTGCGAAATAATTGGTGGTGGAGGACAAGTATTGTTTGAAATTGGAGATGACGGTTGCCTGACTGCTGGCGGCGGGGCTCCTGGTTTTGTAGGTGTGCTATCAAGGCTGGAAAGAGCCACCAAACTGAGATGCGCAGTTGCGCAACAAGGGCTTGGCATGGCAGCAACGCCAAACATGAACTTCCCTTTTCTGACGTAGAGCGACCAACCCCGACTCCCAAACTGGGCCAATGAGAGGGTGCAGCTCAAGACCAAGACGGGAGCTCTTGTGCGTCCTGGTGCACATTGAACTTTGGGGTGCGACTTTGGCTGGATTTTGCGACTCGACGAGTGCCCCTTTTCGAGATCCTTTGAGTCAGCTCATCAGTCGAGACGGCCCCTGGTATCGCAGTCTGGCTTCCATTTTTAAGACGACTGACGAACCGTGTGCTGCAGAAATCCCTCGGCCTTTTACGCAAGCTGTCCGAGTCGTTCGAAACAAGTTCAAGGCAACGGCAATGCGCAACCTGGAGAAACAAAGCAGGGCATTTTCGATACAACTACCCTCAAGAATCGCCCCGCTTTACAGATTACAGAGAGGCTCGCAGCCACGGGACGTGTTATAATCCAGCCAGTGGGTAAGAAACTCCGCTAGATCGATTCAGATGGAAAACTGGCAGAGAAACGTCGGTTTCAACAGATTGCCACACGGAACAGAATCGCCATCATTTGCCCTCGTATATCCCATCCCGTCTGACAACTCTTCCCTGACACTTACGGTACCAAGCTGGCCGCTGTGATGTGTTTGACCTTCAGACCACCACAGGTCTGCTAGAGATATCTGGCATCATGACTACCTGCCTGCTGAGGCGGACATGCTGGCCAGCCGTCTATAAAAGGTAAGTTGAGCCCGCTTCCATTCTGCTTTATTTCTTTCCACCATCATTGCATTTTGCAAACCGTGTTCCCTACCAGGCTTGCGTATTCAACCTCCAGCTCACCAACAACTCAACCTAGCTGATCACCACCACCGCCAGACCATCATGTCTACCACTATCCCCTTCTCTCCCGTTGCTTCCCCCAACATGAGCTCCTCCGCGCTCCCTCTTCACTGCAAAGGTAACGACCCCAGCCCAACCAGGTACGAATACGGATACAAGCCTAGCTTCATTAGCTCCTTTGTCAACCCATTCTCGACACGCTTCGGCGAAAAACAGGAATTCGTATCCATCATCATACATAGCCCAGTTCTCAAAATGTGCTGAAGCCAATCATGGAGGGTTACCCAGGCCTGCTCTTTGATGCAAATTCTGCCAAGACAGAGGTGCCGTTCACGGTGTTTGTGCATCGCTGGGAAGAGTTCAGTACGGCCTGCGATGCTGAATGGAGCGATGCAGACCGAAGAGGAGAGTATGAGCTGTTGAATCGGTTGAGGTCCACGATAGAACTCCATTTGCGGGACGTTCTTCTTGCGCTGCAGTAGTACAAAACAACGGGGATGATTACCTTTGAGCACCTCTGGGCGATTTTTGCTCCTGGGTCGTTTGTGTTTTCAAAGACATATGGGGAGGATTGTCTGTACCGTCTAAAAGGGACAAATGAGACGGTTGAAAGCAAGAAAAAGTATTCGATCCTGCAGTGTGGTTATGTGGATCATGATGGGGTGGGGTTTGGCGTGGCGACGCATTTCGTGGCGATTCCCAAGTTTGAGGGTGCGGTGTACGTTTCAGCTTTGGGTGCCTATCCGCTGGACTTGCATCCGGGCGGCAAGGAAACGCTCGTGAAAACATTGATCGAGAGGGGGAAGCGGTTTGAAGCGTTGGCGGGAGAGGCACGGTATAAAGATTATGAGGGTATGGCCGTGGAGGGGGTGGACGACGGCCCCCCAGATCGCGATATGTAAGGCCAGACCCGAGGGGTTTTGATGAGGGAAATTTCTGGCTCATTTTATAACAGTTTGTACAGGTCAAAGGAAGGATCGTCATCGACCCGAGTAAGTTTTGCCTCTTCCACTCTCTGTCTCTCTCTCTCGCATTCTATTAGCATCGCAGGACTACTACTAAAAGAAGCCCAGCAAATCGCCAACATTACAGCCGGTGCTGCAATCCCGACAGGCGCATCCTCGAGCCTCTCAACTTCACCAACGGCGACACCACGGTCGAAGATCAAGACTTGGACCGCATGCGCCACACGTACGAGGAGTGGGTACTGTGGCGTGACGCCGTCTGGGCGGCATACAACCGGGACGCTAGAACCAAGGCGGCCAAGTTGACTGACGAGCAGCTAATGATTTGTCGGCATCTGCTGAGGGGGTATTCCCCTAGGTTGAATAAGTGGTGTATGGCCTCGCCCCTCCTCCA
>Ga0247765_1000857_pt1 | contig 19160 bp, 12 predicted proteins | sample UWRJL106311C6_FD_179949 | JGI IMG/M metagenome (GOLD analysis project Ga0247765, IMG submission 179949) | Plant litter microbial communities from Arlington Agricultural Research Station in Wisconsin, United States - UWRJ-L106-311C-6 | ecosystem: Environmental > Terrestrial > Plant litter >... | reverse complement strand
CCACCTAGTGAGTCACAGGCTTCGTAAGCCTGGTACGTAAGCCTTTGCCACTATAAGGCCTATATTAAAGGCTTCACTGCCCTGTAACCTAGTTGTAGAAACAAAGCTTCACACACACACAATACAACACATTCTAACTTTAACCATTACTACCACTTCCGTAACCTCCTTATATAATTATTATCCTTTTTTTAACCTATTTATAATATTACTTTTAACGTATACGCCTTAGAAACGTATTTCGCTAGCATTAAAGTAGCAACTTACGCCCAAAACTTACCAGCCTTTAGTAACGGTATAACTTTAATATAAGCGTTAACCTTGTTTTTTTATAACTTTAAGTCTCTCGAGGACTTTTTTATTATCAAGTTAAGTCTAGCGATAGGTTTCTCAATAAATAGGAGGTTAATAACGATAGCTACCTGCTTAACTAAGCAGGTAACAATTTCGTACGCCTCCGAGTTGTCGCGTTCGCTACAACTGCGAATAAAAGCCGTTATTTTACGCAAAAGCACAAAAGCAACAATTATTTATTCCTTAGTTATAATAGGTACAGCGTTATTAAATATATCGTTATCGTCGTTATCTTAAATCGCCTCGAATTTACTCTCGCTAAAAGATCGCTCCGTACGTAAGGCGATCTCTCTATTACTATTAGTTAACGCAAAGCGGTAAGGGAGTTCTGCCAGCTCCACCCCATAAGAAATCTTGGGGGCGGTTGAGGCAATCGCCTAGTTTTCCTTAAGCGTCCTCGCTGCGCTAGCGCCGTACGTACGCTTTTTTTTCGACCCTATGGGGGCCAAAGGGTAGTTGTTATCTTTTAATTCCAGATATTTGCTGCGTTTTTGGCCGTATGCGCGAGCAGATGCGCCGGTCCTGGGTTCTCACGAAGTTTTTTATTAATTTATTAATTACGTAAGGGTTATTTATGTTGTTAATTTAAAGAATATTAATAATAATAAAAGGTTTTACCATTTGCTGCAATTTAAATACCAATTGCAGAAATTTGGGACAGGTATGTAGAGAGAGATAGTATTTATAGAGCAATAGGAAGATTAGCTGGGATAATTCGTTAGCGATTATTGAAAGCCAGAGTTTTACGCTTGGATTAATAGAGTTCTTAATATTACCTGCCTGTACATTCAAAAATTGGATAATAAGGATATCTAGTAGGCACAAGTAGAGCTATACGCGAATACTACGTACAGTCGTCATCATGTAACTCGCCTACTTATAGTAATATAAATTTAAAGTAGGTATTTGTATGGTATGAGAGCGTTAATTAACTATTTACAACTAAAGTTACTAAACAACTTTAATTCGTTTAATTAAGATATAAACTCTACCTAACCACGTATTTATTTGGGTCAGGATTTTATATACTATTATGTAATACTAAGTTTATATTATGTTTTAACTTTTAATTGGATATCTTACATAATAACCCCAACAATTAAAAGTTCTTAATAACTCCACTTGCACAAAATGCATTCAAGGTTTTGTTAGCATAATAGTCAACGTAGTTACAAGAATCTTCTTGGCTGAACTCAGGGTCGGCAATTAGTCCGTACTAGTAGTTATTAGTCCGGACTAGGACTACTTTAGTTAGTATTATGTAATTCATATGAAATTATAACCTAAATAAGCGGTCAATTGATTTTATATTACAATAAAGAATAAATAGTTATTTAGCAACCTGGTATAAAGCTAAATAACTCTTTCATGCCTTATAAATTTCAATTTTAAATTTGTATTACTAGGAAATTGTAACATAACCTTATAATTTATGTACTCTTGCTTACGCAATGTTACTGTAGAATTTACTGTTCTATTTTTAACCACTTTTACGCTTTTCCATCTTTTACTTACAGATAGAGCGGCTAAATCATATATTTATTTTGAAAAATTATTGTTTATAAGATATAAACAGTTTGTTAATTTGCAAGTTGGCCCAGGAAGAGCGAATATTACTACTATTAGACGCATGGGTATTACAGTTCCGAAACTTAATAATACTAATAAACTACTAGTTTCAAAAACCGTTTTTTATATGCCCAAAATTAGCATAAACCTATAAGCCAAGTTAATTTAAAGAGAAAGGCTGTATATATATAACAGCACAAGCGTAAGACTTTATAAACAACTTCAAAATAACGAGACTGGAAAGCTTATTACTACTACTGAAAGGTCATTAGTAAATTGCACTATATATACCAGCGGTACTGATAACTAACCTGAATCTTATACGCAAACAGAGCCTTATCGGCTAAAACTAGGGTTACTAGTACTAAAAACCAAAATAATAGTAAAGTTCTAGCAGTAGAAAAACTACCACAGAGTAAAATTATCTATTATTTTTTATATAAGCTAGAAAGCAGTTAAAGAAATGTATAAATATAATGCTCATAGTCTCCTTAAGGTAAAAAGCCTTCGAAAGAGCCGACTTATTAAAGATTATCACTATGCTGCAAGAGCTAACTTAGGGTACACTACAAATGAAAAAACAAATAAATAAAGAGAGGTTTAGCTTTTGGATAATAATTCACTATTAGAAATAAATATTAGCGAATGCAGTACGCCCTTATAGGGGGGGCTCACCAGTTAGCAGAATAGGCGTATCCAAATAAAAGATCGATGGCTGGACCTCCCCTTCATTGGGAGGAGGGGGGGGGCTTAGGCCTGCTTAGGACTACGGGGTTTTTGTATGTAGCACCAGTTACACTGTTACTAAATACCTCACAACGCAAATGTAGCGTTTTCCACCTAAATAGTTGTAATAAAAATTCTGCTTAGCCACTGAGGCCGGTAGGTAGCACCCGCCCTAAGCACGGAGTACGACAATTTATATATATATTACAGCTGTAAAGTTCACTTTTTAGATCTTAACAACCCTAAGTTATAACTATAAAAAACCACATAATAGATTTTATATCACGGTACGGTGCCTGCTTGTGGTGCTAGGATGTAAAAAGACTACAGTGCAGTACCCGACTGTACAACGTTCCACTTTTTGTAGTGTTTACGCATTGCGTCCTTTGGTGCCGTGACATTTTACGACTGTATGAAACGACTATGACCTCGGCTATGTGGAACCACATGAGGGATTGTCCTAAAGTCTGTGTGACTCTTGCACGTACAATACCGCTTTGAATACACGTGCTTTTCTAACTTATAAAAGATTTATAAAAAAAAAAAGGCTGTTCCTTGCATGTTTTTTCAAAGGTCCATCATGTACTTTAACATCTATAATACAGCCATATTTCTAACACGTCTTTCACAGCGCTTGTGATCTCCTTATATCTGTTACTCTATTGATTTTAGCAGTACTGTCTACTTTGCTATCTTAAGTAACAATCTTCGAAACGTTATATATATCGAAATGGTTGCAAACCTTAGTTGTAAGTCTAGCGCAAGGTTGGTAAAGTAGTCCAGTAGTCCGAATCCAGGCCTGGACTAGACTACTATAGTCTTAGTCCAGGCCCGGACTAGACTACGGACTACTAGTCCGGACTAGTAGTCCACAGCAAATACTACATAAAATTTAAAATTTAAAATATTATTTAGATTTAAAATAACGTAAAATAAGTATAAAAACACGAAAGCAAATATATAATAAAAGGAAGTATATAAAATATAGCAAATAAAGGTTACGACCTATTTATATAGGCCTTAAAGCTTTAAAACTTGGTTTTTTACGCCTTTTTATAGGATTAATTTAATAGCTATAAGTACTATATAAGGTCTTTAATTATATATCTTACTAATAAATTATTTTATATTTATTAACTAATTTGGATTTTTAATTTACGATTGGAAATTTATATGTGCAAAAAGTTGCAATTGGCTTAAGATGGAAACCTTAACTTCCAACCACTTCCTATAAATCCAGGAAATACGCTAACTATATATAAAAATAGCTACTAATAATTAATAAAATAATTAATTACTTAAGGTTTTTAAACTTTAATTATTGTTAGTAAATAAAGTAATATTAATATTTTTAACAATATTTCGTCGTTTTTTAACTACGTTAAATAGCTTTAAAATTAATTTTTAAATATATAATTAAATAGTTTTAAAGTAAAAAAATACCTAAGGTTGTAAAATTACGTAAAAATAATTAAAGTAGAAAAGTTACTTAAAGCAGCGATATTGCCTAAACGGGTAATAATTGCTACTAATTATTAAGCATAGGTAGTATTTACATTACTACTTACCTATAATATTAAAAAATATTAGTAAGTATGTAACGTGGGTTTTTAAGAACGGCTTCGAAATTGAAACGTACAAACGCTCCAATTCAATCTAAACAAACTACCAAATTTTAAAATAGCAATATTACCTAAACGGGTTAATAGTTAATTAATTAGTAATACTTAATAATTATTAGTAATTATTATTATATTAGGAAATATTATTAATTTAAGTAATATTTAGCTGCGGACTACTAGTCCGGACTAATTACCAACCCTGGTCTAGCGGCTTAAAATTATTATTATTATTAAAAGTTTTATTCTTCTTTGCACAAAGCTGCTAATAAACCGAGCTATTTGGGGACCTTTATAATAAACCGATAATTATGTCTTTTATTAAGTGTAGTAATTCTTAGGAGATTACGGAAGTTGTGCGAGATGTAAGTATAAAATCGGAAGAGCTTAAAAGTAGTTAAAAATTAGAATAGTAAATTCTACAGTAGAGTTACGTAATCAAGACCACGTATACTATAGGGTTGCATTACAATCTATTAGTAATAAAGATCCAAAGTATGAATTTATACGTATGAAAGAGTTATTTAATTCTGTATAACCGATGTTCCTAAACAACCCCAATTCGTTAAATTGCGCAACACTATTCTATTAATTGTGATATAAAATCCAATTTACCACGTATATAGGTTATAATTTCAATATCATTACGTAATACTAAGCTTATACTATATACAAAGTTATTGCTGTATTGCTTACGTAATAAAACCACTAATGAAAAGTTCTTAATTACCCCAAATGTGCAAAATTCATTGCGGGATTTTTGAACACGTGTACTTTCCAAGTTGTAAATCTATATAAAAGCTGGTTCTTTCCATAGTTCTGAAGATATTTTATCGATCTCAATACCTACAATAAATATAAATACCTCGTCAACATATCTTTCACAGCTTCCGTGACTTTCTAACAAGAGATATATTGGAAAGGTAGCTAAATTCAAGGTGTTAGAGTCGATGATAAACCTCTGAAGCTATGGAAGGAGCAGCCCTCTTTATGGATCTTTTTACAACTTAGAAAGCCCATATATTCAAAATATCGGTATAAAAATCCCTCATGTGGTTCCACCTAGCCTAATCATATTTTCTTTTTCGTACAGATATAACTTGAGCTCAGCTTTTATGGTTTGAATTTAAACCTTACGGTCGTATTGCAAAGTTTTTACTACAATACCCATACAGCCGTCACATAAGGATCAGTCATATGGTGCAAAACCGTTACGCTAAAAAGCCTTAATACATTTTATACATTTGGAGTTTTAAGAACTTATAATTATTGCGTAAGCCATGCATTTATATAAGGAGGTTACGGAAGTGGTAGTAGTGATTAAAGTTAGAATGTATTGTATTGTGTGTGTGTGAAGCTTAGTTTCATTAACTAGGTTACAGGGCAGTGAAGCCTTTAATATAGGCCTTACAGTGGCAAAGGCTTACGCAACAGGCTTACGAGGCCTGTGACTCACTAGGTGGCAAGTTTGCCACCTATTTGCCACTGTGGGGCTATTCGCCACCTTGATTGTCTCCACATCTTACATACCTTCTATACCCTCTATAACATATCAAACCATAACGAAATTAAAGACTGGCACGTAGAATAATTTCAAACTTAGGATATAAATATAATGTACCTTTTCTCTCATTAAATAACCCTATAACTATATGTATATACTTAGTTGGAACTTTTGCTGCGATAATTACGTTTATGTTCATCAGAGATTTGTGGTTTATTACATCTGTAGACTTGAGGATAAGACTGAAACCTGGATATTTACCAAAACCAATGCTTTTTTCTCTGGGTGTCCGCACGAATAGCTGTGGAAGGCTTGCTGTATCAGTTTAAAGCTCATTTTGAACTATAAGATATAAGGGCCTTTGATAGTATTAAGGATGAGACAGGATTTGTAGTCTGTCTAGGTATTTTTGCATAAAAAATAATGTTGTTAGCGGAGTTATATGTGTAATAAATAGTATATATTTACTTACTATCATCTGTTTTGCAAGGCGCTAAAGGGGACATAACGCTGGAAACCATGCTAAGTTGGGCTTGTAATTGAGAATGTCAGTGATTAAATAAATCAGATAATTGAATTAGTTTATTAAGCTAAATTATAGAAGATAAGAAGCTGATAACGTACGTAGTGAGGCTAGTTAATAAAAATCGCTAAAATAATGCAGACATGATATTAATTATTAATGATGTTCTCAAGCTGATTAGCAGTCTTTTTATCCCCTTTAAAAGAAATCCTAACGTTATTTATTTAGCAGAGAAGGCTATATGTACGCGGTCCTACTTCTTGCCTCCTTACTTACGGAATAACTGCCAAGATAAACCTTATGTTACTCAATTTACAGAGGTGGGTTCCCTTTAATATTTTATGCTTTTCAGCAACTTGGTTATTATTAGTCTAATAATAGCAAGCATAGCAATAAAAAGCTATTGGCCTTGCATTTATTTATAAAAAGTGATACTGTTTAATATATAAACTATACGGCTAGTTAATGCCACCACGTAGTGTATGGGACACCGCTAATGGTAATAATTTTATCATTTTATCTAATAGCCGTAGAGAGAAAGGGGCATGCTGAAGTAGTAGCATAAGGCTGGTTTCCTTGGGCGTATTTGTTATATAAGCAACCTGGATAGTTACAGCGTAAAAAGCTAAAAACATATTAATAGTTTAAGGAAAGCTATATAAGGTTCTCTGCTTGATAATACGTATTAAGCTTAAATACTAATATATCTATATACTATAATTATAACTCGTAAATTTAAGATTAAAAGCTATAATAAAATACACACTAGCGTTAAGATAAACTAAATAGCAAAACTGTGTAGATTAAGCAGCAACTAATAAAATTAGGCGCCAATATTAACAACATAACCATATGCATATATTCGATTGGAAAAGGTTTCAAATATATATTAGCCTATCTTATTATTAAAAAAAAAACAGGTATTTATTACTATAACTATCGTAGTCGGGAATGGCCAAAGAAAAGGTCGGTGCAACGTTATACCCAGCCCTAATTGGGGGTAGAATGTATATAGTAAAGAGCCTGCTCAATGTAGCCTATCGCTACTTCTCTTTATATCGTAGATTACTATTATCAGAATCTTATACGTATGCTACTAGGACTTTGGAAAACTTTGAATCTTGTCGTATAAATTCTTAACAATTAATAATAAAATACCCAAACCTTTTTCTCTTCCTCTATTTTAAATCTTTTAACTCGCTCATATATCCCATATTACTACAATTATAATAATATTAAAATACGTAATATATGTTAAGCAAAAGCGGGTTTTATTTTAAAAGACCTTTTTATTATACTATTAGTCTCAGTGACGCGGTCTCGTCCTTTTAATCCAGCGGTATCTGCCACCAAATCAGGCGCTTACGGCCGCTTGCGTGCCTCCCCTTCTTTCATCTACGGCAGTTGTGTCAAAGTAGTGCACCTAGCTCTCCACTGATCACCACCCCTTTTGATTTATATAACAGGTACTAGGGGGAAACCCTGTGAGCACTGGAGGTTTTCCTCCGGGCCCTCTTCTTACTTTTTCTTTATCTCTTAGCTTTTGCTCCTCTTTTCATTTATTCTTTCGCTTGTTCATCTCGTTGTCCCTATAGCTTGATTATTTATGTTCTTCACTTTTATTAATTTGCTGCTGGATTAGTCGGTCACAACCACTTACATGCCCCGCCATTCCTTTTTTTACCCACGGCAATAGTGTTAACGCAGCGCACCTAGCTTTTCACTAATTGCTACGACTGATGACCACGCCTTTTTGGCGAATCCAAGGCTGCTGGGGCTAATGGAATTAACCATATCTTGGACCCGACCGTTCCTAATCCTAGATCGTAGAGCTCTACAATCAAGAAGGCTGTAGAGTTGAGTACCGCCTGTGTCGCAGACACAGATAAGTCGGGGTAGACTTTTCTAAATGTACGTCGCAAGTTCTTCGACTAATAATTTACTACTTCCATATAATAGGAAGTATTTTATCTTACTGCACTTATAAGTAAGCAATGCAAGCCATTTGCGCCATAGCTTGGTAATCTCCTTGTTCTTACCACGTCTCTCGGGTGCGATATTGGGCAGAACGTGCCTTGGTGCCATACCAGGAAGGAGTACAACTTTGGGTAACAATCCATTCTATCTCAACGCCCATCCGAGTTTGTCGATACTGATAATTTGAGGGAAAAACAAGTACATCCAATCAGAACAAGCAGTTTACCCCTACGGGCCTTTAGGCCAGATAGTATACTGCTGTTCGAAAAGGCCGAAACCTTGGGGGCGCTTGATATACGTTTAAATACAAGTTACCCTAGCCGCTTAGGCTTACTCTCAATGCTTCAGGAGCACCGCAGCTTGGGGGAAGTACGTGTGTGCCACTAGCTTCTCAGTCTTGCAGTTTCGGGAACTATTCTAAGTTTAAGGCTTTAGGTAAAACGGGCTGGCCATCGCGGTGTTGAACAGTTCACTGCCTGACGTCCAGCGGATGGCCGCGTCCGCCTTCCTGGGCAGCAGTACCACACTATGATGCGGTCAAAGAGATACATTCAGTATGCTTAAGCTCGCCATTTAATGACCAGAAGGTCTCTCGTTTCTCGTTGGGCTTCATTTCTGCCCAAGCCTCGCGCTCAAGGCCGCTTGTGACTTTGAAGACATTGCATCTCTACGCATCCTGCTTCGAGCAAAATGCACCGTTTTCTCCGCGCCAGAGACGGCATGTGGGAAGCAACACTCGAAGAACCGCCTGTGGATAACTGGCTTCTGGACTGCACCATACTGTCAAAAGATAAAACCATACGAGAACTGGTTGCCACTGAACTTGCAAAGCGCCGTCTAGCACTACATAAGCTAGCTGTCCAGCACCTCAGCGACGAGGAATAGAAAGAGTTCAGACTGTCGGGCCCCTTCGCGCACCATGTGCCAGAAATCCAAGGCTGTTTACCAAGCTCTAGCAGCGCGGATTACGGTTTCCAGTCGGCTCCACTGTTACCGCATAGAATTGGTATACACCTTCCATGTAGAAGGATTCCCCCTAAACCGATCACCCCGCCATGCCGATCAAATGTACCAGGGGGGACCCTAAGGCTATTCACAACTCGATAGAAATATAGCCAAATAGAGTAGAAATTTGTATTTAATGGTCCTCTAAAGCCTCGTGGAATCTGTAAAGTATATGAATAACTTTTTATACGCGATCTTCTACTTTATCTTCCGGATCCGGCGATTTTTTCCTCCGCCTACGTTTCGGAGGCTGTGTTGAAGCTTCTTACGCCTCCGTAATAGATTCTAGGCTTAAAAACTTATCGTTGGGATCTTCTCGTACCCTTTTACAAATACTTAGCTTATTGGCTTTTAAATCCTCCTATAATTATATAATCTTAGCTTTTAAAAGCGCCCTTTACGTATTGCCGCGATTTAACACCTTCCTTATAACTAGAAGAACTTACCTAACGTTACAATTTAAAGGGGATTATTATTATAAAGCGTTATTTAGCACCTTATAGATATTATAAAACTTTTTTAAAGTTATTATTATACGTATTACAGTTAAAGGGTAATTAGTAGGGGTTGGGAAACGTTATTGTAAAGGGGGGGGTCTTTTACCAAAGTCTCGGGGTTGTTTAAAATACGTAATAGATCAAAAGGCCAGATTTTAATCTACGTAAAACCGCTTTGTAAATTCTATGGGGTAAAGCCTTTAATAAAGGCGTCTTTATAGGCTATAAGCTACCTTTATTTATTAATTAGCGCTAATACGCGTATTTTTACCAGCTGCGCGGTTTTATTACGGAAATCTTATTTTATTAATGCGAATACGTTACGGTTAAGCGGCTAGGTTTTGTAAGAAGTATAAAAAGATAAATAGATAATTTAAATCTTATTCCGAAACGTTATAAATATAAAATTTTCGGTATAGTAAACAGAGGCGCGGTTGGTAATAAGGATACGTTATTACTAGCGGTTTAAAGGCTAAGTTTCTGGAATAAAAATTTCTTTTAGCTACTTAAATATTATTCTAACGTTTAAAAAACCTATAACTAAATAATTATATTTTTAGTTTTTAATTGCCAATTATATACGGAAATAGTCAAGGTACTACTGGCTTTAGAAACTTACGTTAGTAAATACTACTACTAAAGTAAGCCTTTGACTCTTAGTAATACCAAATTCGATTACGGAGACCCAAAGCGCCGGCTTACCTTTTTTATAAAAGGATTTAGTAATTAAAAAGTCCCTAATAATACATTAGTAATTATAAGTTTCCGTTTTTTATATATTATACTTATTTATATTTGCGATATATTTTAAAGGTACGTTTTTAACGTTAATCTAGTATTTTAAACGCTTATAAAAGTCGTTATAAGCTTTTTTAGTACTTTTTTTTACAGTCACGGCAGGTGCCCTAGATGCCCTACAGCCGTGGTGTGATTGGTTAGCTCTTGGGCAGACCCACTGGTTGAGGTGCTGTTGCCAGCGCTGTGCCCTGGGGGCCCCACTCATGTAGATAGATCTTTGGCATCGCTACTCCGCAGCGATTCCTCTCCTTCTTCTTCTTTACCTTGTAATTTTATATGATGATTGCCACGTCTTCGATCCTACGATCGTTTTGGTGCCATCGCCGTGACATTTACCCTATTTTGATCAAAAGCCTGAGAGTTCTTAAGGTAAAGGGACTTATACCGTAGGATAAAACGGTTAACCCAGTTTTTTCCAACCGGTTTGGAAATATTACCTTACGTAAGGATCGCTTACGCTATTTTACGTAATTATAACTTCGTAAAAGCTCTCGCGGCGACTTTATCATTAAGTACCTAATCGATTAGGAGCTTTTCTTCTTTAACGGAAAGTAATTGGTTGGATAAATTATACTTATAGTAAGTAGTTACGCCGTTAATACAACCCCATAGCGTAACATATATAAATCCATAGCGCCTCGCAGCCTTACGTAATGAAACGCCGGAATTAACTAAATTAATAACGGACTGTATATTCTATTTGTCACGGCACCAAAGGACGCAATGCGTAAACACCACAAAAAGTGGAACGTTGTGCAGTCAGGGCACTGCACCGTAGTCCTTCTACATCTAGTTGCAGCCACAGGCAGGCAGCATCACTGTACCGTGACACTATTCAACGACATTAGCCATATTAAATTTAGTAGGATTTGGGTAGGAAATGGTACAGTTGCAGTCCTTGGAAGTAGGAGGGTTGTCGATGTGGAATGCGCGACGCGGTTGAAAATTATGATCGGCATGGCGGGGTGATTGGTTTGGGGGGGGGAATCCTTCTATATACTTACACGGTTGTCAAATTGGACATCCTTAACAACCTCTACAATGCCGGATTTCGATGCGTTGATGCCCCCCTCTCAGTATCAAGGCTTAGTCCCATTGGCAAGTTTGTTTCAGGCAGAGCTACCCCTCTGAAGCATCTTGTAGCGCAAGCTATAGCCGTAGATGACTGCTGTTCCGGAGAGACTTGGACACTATGCAGTGCGCCATCAGATTCTTCCTCGACTGTGGAGGCAAGCCGGTGTTTGACTATAGGTCTTTTACCCATTTTACTAGCCCTCTGTGTTATTATACTTTACGGCTCTGATGCCAAAGTATTCCGATAAGTTGGAATAAGCTACTGGGCCTACGGCTCGATCCGACATATCGGCCGATATGGCTGCGAAAATGAGACTTATCCCTATTTAAGCTGTGGCAAAGAAATCCACCAATGACAGTACCTCATACAGGCCGAGTGTCGATGGTGTTGGATTAGTGATAGTGCCTAGTATCCCGATAAACTAGTGGAGTCGAGCGTCCGATTTCACTGTCGCGTGCTTTTCTATTAGAAGTAAGGCTTGTGGGGAATAACCGTGGGACTTGTGCGGCGGAAACCGCAGCTGAAGGGTGAAGTAATCAAGCCGAGAGGTAGGGTCAAAAGCAGAGTTGGGAGGACAAAGAGCAAGGTGTGAGCACAGGTTGAGCTGCTGAAGGTGAAGGCGGCCAACAGGGGAAGAATGGCGATGACGCGCAGCAAGGAAAGGAAGAAAAAGGGATGGGGAGTTACAACTTGGATGAGGAGGAAGATGAGGGCGACATTGTGATCAAGTACGACGGGTATGTCCGTACGCGGGCCTTCTGGATTGCGCCTGCCGAGAGAGTGGAGGATAACTGGTGCTGTTCCATGGGCCCATTTAAAGGGCTGTCTAAAAAGAACCTGGATCAGGAAGAGTGGTTTGCAATTATGTAATGTTCAAGTTAGGTGATCGCGGGCGAGGGCTTTGGTAGAAACCGCAAGATTCCGAGGGGGAGAAACGCAAGGCGCATTTAATACCATGTCTACCCAATTCTACACGCTTCCGGGCCCTAGAGTGCCCTCCTTCTTCCCACCTCCTTAGGCCCAGGGATTGTATTAGACAGGAGCAACCATCCTCATTCTCCAAGTGGGGCCTGTCACGAGTCATCCCCGTTGACTTGCGCCCGAACTGACTCAAAGCCTCCAAGGAATCAACTCGTGGATCACGACACCGGGTTTGCCTATCCTCTCACGCCGTTCAAGCCAGATCCCCCATCAGCAGCGAGCTTATGCCGGTGAGAAGTACCGATATCTTCATCGTTCACCATTTGCGGCCCTCTAGGATACGACTCTGTCAAGGAGGAGACTGCAAGTGGGACCAATTCTCGTAAGCAATCTACGGGGGCTGTCGTATGCCGAGCCGAGAGGGAAGGCTAGGTTAATAATGTCGTTGGCATGGGACGATGAGCTAAGGGCGCGCAATGGTGTCGACTGAAAGAGCTCAGCGAGGTTGCGGAGGGAGCGGTGCGCATTCTCCCACAACGCCGCACTGGCGCCGTGCGGCAAAAATGCATTGCGCGCTTTGAGAAACCAAGCCGATGCCGTATGGTGTGGATCACGGCATCGAGGACTTCCATAACCACATCCCCATGTCACGGTAGGTATCTACAAACAGAAGGCATATCATCACCAACGCCTGTTGTTCGGTAGGCAATCAACTTGACGGGAGCGTCAACTCATAAGAACTCGCCACAACTACATACATGCAATTGCGGAATCACGGTTTGTTTGTTCTATGCTCTTATGCAGCAATCCGGAATTTGACCCTGCGAAGGCTGCGATCTGAGTCGTTGGCGAATGAGCGCGGAGCTCAAGCCTGCATTTCGAGCATAGTTCGTATATATGCAACAAACCAAAACCTCGACTGCGGTTTAAGCTGACCACTCATGGCCACCGATAGAAAAAATAGGATGCCTTATCTCCTGTATGCAACAAAATGAAGCAGACCGTCGGAAGCAGCCACGACTGCTTCAGCAGCACGGACCACACTTCCCGCTGCTTATATGAATGGTTGCCGACTTTGTGAGGCCCTTCCGACGTTCATTCCACTTGCCAACTTCGTTGGTTCTAGGGACAATGGCTGCGCCGATTGGCACCGATGTCTCCCACATTGACCTCGAAGATATTTTGAACTCGATTCTCGTCACCGACTTTGAGCCTCTAGCTGGTTTTGCAGAGCCCCAAATCCCCACGTCCGACTTCGAAGGTCTCGCAGCAGACCGCATTGAATCCGAACGACAGCTCGTGTTTGACCTGGGCAAGGGAGTTGATCTTGGCAGCGATGGATTCGACTTTCAGACGATAGATCCCCGACTACTCGACACCGGAACCGCCAAGGCCTCCATCTTTCAGCTTGACGATGAGCCATACCGACTACCCAGCAGGGCGACCGACCGTCTCGTCGGACAGCAGCAAACGCAGTACCGCGCCGAGAAGCTGACGGAAGCGGATGTCTTCGCGGCGAACCAAAACGCTCCGGATCCGCAGAGCCATGTCCAGATGCCAGAACATCTGGACTACTTCGCACCCGATGCCGCATTGTCCTACACCTACGAGCGCGAGACTCACGCAAGAGACTGGACCCTACCGGCATTCTCGTCTGACCCTGAACCACCGGGTTTGGTGGTTAGTTCCATTGGATTGGCTGACGAGCTAGCTGGTGGTTGCCCAATTGGGCCTCAGCCGCCCCTGCCCAGCCCCGACGGTTCCAACGCCGACGCATCTTCAAATCTCCTCCGCTGCAGCGAGTTTCTGGATATCACGAGCTCTGGGTCCCTTCCTCTTCAAGCAATTCCATCTCGGCAGCCATGCGCCGAGTGCACATTCGCTAAGAAGACCGCCAAGGTGGGTGGCCCCACTTCCATGGCTTTCTCTTTGAGGGTTTTTTGTGACTCCTCTAATCATTGTTCCCGGCCAGTGTGATGCCTCCCCCTGCAGCCGATGCATGGGTCTTGTTCGAAAGGAAAACGCGCGAACGGGTCAAGTCCAGTGTTGGAATGGAGGGCAACCACTCACTCTCGACGAGCTTGTCTTTTTTGACATCAGTATGTTTCTTCCATCAGAGCCTCAGGCAATGGCGGTAAAGCTTTCGAGCTGACGGTTTTGCCAATACAGAAGAAACACAAGCCTTGCTGTCCGGTCTTCGGCGGGAGATCGATGGCATGTCATTCCAGGGCAAAGACAGGTTCTGCAACACGCTAGAAGAGCGCTTCAACGGCACTGGGCACATTCTCTGTCACCTCGACCAAGGAAAGGACTACAACCCATACTCGTTGACTAGCGTGACTCTTTGTATCAACAGATTGGCAACCACCGCACAGGCAAGGATGATTTCGGGAGAGCACCTAGTGCTGCCAGCACTGTCCGAGGAACAGCTCAATCTCTTCACCGACGCACAGGCGCCAAGAACCCAGATTCTGGCACTGACTGGCAAGGATGTAAGCGGTATATTCTCTCATACACTATCATGTGCACCCTATGCTGATTCCCTCCTGTTGTCCAGCAAAGCATCATCACGACGGCATGGCGCTGCGCGTACTATCTCGGCATCCTGTACAACTGGAACGCACATCGCATCCACTACGAGCGGTACTTCCCTCGGAGAGGTGTCAATCTCCCCATGTCGAAGAACCTCATCCTCGAGATGATGTATGCAATTGCGTTCAGGATCCAGGAGCTTGCCATGATGCTCCTGCGCTTGGTGAACGAGGCCCTGTACGCAAAACCAATCGGATCACCTAAAGATTACGACCCTGCTATAGTTCTATGCGCACTGTGGATTGTATATTCGTCGGTCAAGAAGTTCAAGAAGCTCAGAGATGATTGGGAGTTCGCTGGAATCGTCAAGCTGGTGAAGAAAGCCCCTCCCTGGCGACAAGTAAAAAAGCTCATGCTGACTGACTCATCTGACCTGCTGTAGAGGGAATTTCTCCACGGTCTTGACTCCCGGGCGTCTGCTGCAATCAACGTCATCCAGAGGTATCGACATAAGAGTTCTGGAATTCTCTGCCACACGTCGGAACACCTGAAAGACTTGATCAATCTGATCAGGGACTGTGTGACCGCACGGTCGCTGGTCACCTTCGCCTTTGAGAGGTTTCGACCGGATGGCCTATACGGTCTGGGAGGTCTGGATACGTAAGACTCGCACACTATATAGACCTCGCGCGTGCTTTTCGTTAACCCGACAACAGCAGAACCAAAGGCGAGTCCTTAACCCATATGCTGTCGCTTCCAGTCACGTTCCTGGAGGATTCTGACCTTTTCAACGGTCTAGCCTCCCGGGACTCTGGCCCAAAGCGACGTCGCGAGCTCCTTGAGTACAGAGAGCGGGCCGACGGAATTCTGGAAGAGACCCGGGTATCGTTCTCGGGAAGTCCCTCTTCCACCGGACAATATGCCTGGAGCAGCTCGACAAAAAGATCTTGTCGTATCATTGAGAATCTCTGTTATCCGTTCCCTTCCTTAGCCTCGGCTCTCACCAGCCTCAACGAAGAGGATGAGTTCCAGTCAATCATTGGCGGACAGAGTAGAGAAAAGAGGGCGAAAGAAGCCTGGACGCGTGCTATGAAGTCGTGGGAGCGCAGCGCAAATGGGGGGGGGGAGAGGTTGGGCGAGACTGACAAGCCTTCGGCGCAAAGGGTTGGAGTTGGCGGGAAATTTCCTTCAGTAGGTAGGTAGTGACATATAGGATATGTAATCGGCTGGGACTAAGGAAAAAAAGACATCTTTGGGTTTTTAAGCTTGATATCATTTTGGTAAAGCTCAGACCCTCGCATCAGTTGTGATTTGCTTACTCCCACAAGTGCATGCAACCTTGGTGGGCATATTCCAACCCGTTCTCAGCTCGACCTGAAGTCTGCCCTGTGATGCAGACCCTGTCGGCCGTCGCTGCGCAGTATTCGTGATACAGCGTTAGCCCGAGCAAAGAGGTCACCTTTACCATCTCCGTGCAGGCGTTTAATCCACGCACTGCGTTCTCTGGTCTCCTGTTCTCCTCCTCACCTCCTCACACCTCCATGCTGATGGCACGAATCATGCTGATAACTGAGACAGTGCAAGTAATCACAATGGGGCAAACTATTGCGATGTTAAATGATGACCATCTCGCGAATGACTTAGAACTAGGTGGTTGCCAATTATAGCAGCAATTCCAATAGCTGTGACGGCGAAAACGGGTCGGGAAAGTCTGCGCGGAAGTCAAATGAGAGAGACATGAGCCGTATCATAGATCGGACTGAGTAAGAGGGCCCCCGCTACCCCGATAGAGTCCGCAGCCTTTAGAATGAGTTTGGGGTTTCTCTAGGAGATATCAAAAGCCATATAGGTATAATGTAACTCAGCTTAAACTGCTCTTATTTATTCCCGTCGGTCTGAGGAGTCATCCCACTCAGCGTTTTATCAACCTCTTATCCCTAAGCCATCATCTTCTCCAACTCGTCCGTCTGGGAAAAGAAGCCACCCTTCTCGCCCCTCGCCTTCCTACTTCACTGGTTAATAAAGACGGAACCAAGCATACCTAATCCCTGGATACGATCTACGCCAGCGCGATATATTAAGCGGCTGTCTGTAACAGAGTCCAGACTATCAGTATCTCGCTTAAACCGAAGGAGGAAAAAAGGGGGTGGCAGAAAGTCTAATCTCATCATACCTAGCTAGTACACTGCGCCCCCCACCTGTATAACATTAGCAAACTTGTCGGCCACTATACTATACGTCTACTAACCTAAAATCATTAATCTAGCCGCTTGTATTCCCATAGTTAAACCGGCTCCTGTAGAGGACTAGCACGAGAAGATACGATACCCCCTCAACGTAAGTGAGCAGGTTACGCGACTTTATCGTAATGCTTAGAAGTGTTCTGGTGCGGGAAGGGAACAGGTGGGCTAGAAGTATGGTAAGGTCGAGGCTACCTGAGAGGATAGCGATAACCATAAGTAAGATAACGGGCATAAGGTTAAGATAGGTTAGCCAGGCGCCTGGTATGTCCTTTATATTGTAAAGTAGCGGAAGTAGGCGATGCTTTAGAGGACGGCGATAGTAACTGAGAGGAGTGACGTTAATATGCTCTGGACAAGCCTAAGGATGTGGAGACAACGGACTATAACGAGGTCTTTTTCGTTACTGTCTTTGCTTTTTTCGTCGTCTTTTAGCGCTCCTTTTTTTTTTTGGGCAGATCGACCTTGTTGTTAGAAGGGGATAGTAACAGAGCTGGTGTTAGGAGGACCTCGTCTTTATACACTACAGTTATGCGCTTATTGTGGTTGTTCCTAACGTCGTCGAGCTTATTTTTAAAGATGCAAGCGGCTTTTGCGAACTAAATGCTTGCTCTCTCTGAGTTTGGGCTTGCTGGAGGAATTGACGCTTGCTGGAGACGGCTCCGCTGACATCGTGGGACTGTTGATGTCAGCTAATAAGACCTGTTCGTATCCCTTGTTATTGGAATGACTCTTACCTTCTGGTCCATTGAGATTAGCCTCGAGCGATTACGTGGTAGGCGAGTAAGTATGCGAAAGGATAATAGCAGTTGGGTTGTTGGGATATCAGTGAGAGCGTCTGCTCACTCCCTAAGGATAGCGTAGCGCTGCTATAGACCTTGAATACCTCTTTCTCTCCTCCATAAACGGGAATAAAAAATGTAGCTGCCTGTGAATACGTCAGTGAGTAGTCAAGTTTTAAAAAGCTGACCGCTTGCTTTCGCATCAAGCTAATAACGCGAAACCTCAGCGCTTAGTTTGCAACAGCCTCTTTTGCACTTAAGGCCCTATGCTAGTCTAAATTCAGTTACCTTACCCTTTATCATCTTGTAAAGCATTCACAATAGTGCCTAGTATAACTAGTAAAAACTGTGATAACGCCAGTATTGGTTTTTAGTGATATATAAAGTAGATAAAAGGTACATATAATAATATAGTTTCCTATAAAACGGGCTTTATTTTGAGCTGTTATAAAACATCTTAACTTAGGCTCTAGTAAAGACAAATTCTATCTAGCAGAAAATATATATTTAAGCGATTCACCTTTATTCATTAGATATTTAAGCTAATTTACGTCGTTATCTAAGTTACTATACAGCTTGCTGATCTTAAAGCTACTTGGGATAAAGGTTATTGTTAAATTGTGTGGCCTGACTGGTCTCAGTGAGGTCCAGTACAGGAGGTTACAGGGGGTGAGTCCCCTGTAACAGGCGCAGCGGAAGGCTTTGAGGGTACGATGACTGCCCGGGACGGGGTTAAAGGAAGCTAAGATTAGTAGACCAACCTGCTGTAACAAGTAGAGATACAGGGGTCTATGCCCTGTAACAGGGTGACTACAATGGGCTTTGCACAGAGATCACGAAGGTCAAAAGGTTGCCCGCAGGCTATATATAAACTATCTTGCTTAAGGTAAAAGAAAGGAAAAGAATCAGACATCAGAAACACAGGAGGGGAGATGGTTCTTTATAGGGCCCTCAGTGGGTGTAGGTCAATCTTACAGGGGGTGAGGGCCCTAAAACACAAAAGGAAAGCCTATACTACAGAGGGAAAAGTGCTTACGT
>Ga0247765_1000856_pt1 | contig 19163 bp, 16 predicted proteins | sample UWRJL106311C6_FD_179949 | JGI IMG/M metagenome (GOLD analysis project Ga0247765, IMG submission 179949) | Plant litter microbial communities from Arlington Agricultural Research Station in Wisconsin, United States - UWRJ-L106-311C-6 | ecosystem: Environmental > Terrestrial > Plant litter >... | reverse complement strand
CCCCCAAATCTCTCATCTCCTATTCGTCCGATCCGGGCCCCCACCCGCATTTTAGCATCGCCATCCTCACAAAAGTTCTCAACCCACACGTGCCCAACCCACCCATCATCATGATGAGGATCCGACTGGCCACCGAGGCCGACCTGGATGCCATGACATGGGTGCTCATCGGAGCATCACCGTTGGATCCCGTGTATCCATACCGGTTCCCAGACCGGCATTTGTATGCCGACCTGTTTGCCGAGCTGTGTCGCCAAAAATGCGCCGAATATCTTACGACCAGCACCGTGGTCGTCTGCGAAATGGCGTCTGACTCAGACCCAGACGACATGAAGGTCATTGCTTTCAGTGCGTGGGATGCACCACATTTGCACTGCAGCATCTTCGGCGATGGAAATGTGGTGGGGGGTATGCATTCTCCGAGGCCCAAAGAGAAGAGGCGCATTACTAACAGCCGCCATGTATCAGAACCCCTGCCATCATCGACACCCTCCTTCCCCATCACCATCGGCCACCGAGACCGGATGAACGTGTTTAAGAACACATGCGCGGCAAAGAAGCGAGAGTTATTTGATGCACGGTACAGACCGCGGGGTGGACACATGTTTCTCAAGATGCTGCTGTGCCACCCGGAGTACCAGCGGCGCGGGGCCGGACGGGCCTTGACCTCGTGGGGCATCTCCGAGGCCCGCCGCTGCCGTCTTGACACGACCGTCTTTGCCAGCCCCATGGGCTTTGAGCTCTACAAGAAACTCGGCTTCCGAGAGGTGGCCCGCTTCCGCGTCCAGCTCGAAGGTGATGAAGACTTCTTGGAGATTCCTGCGATGGTCCTCCGTCCGGATGCATCAGCGTATCTAGACCTTGATCCTTGTTCCCCGATTACGGAGGGCTTTGTTTGTACGACTACAACTGGTGCTGGTATGATTGCATGCACATGATTTTGGTTGGGATTCGCTTTTGGGTAAGACATTTTTTGGGATATAACGTCATGGATAGGCTTGGCTAGGTTGGTTTCAAGGATTGGCGCATGGCATGGCATGGGTTTGGGGGTTCGGGGTGTTGCATAAACAGCGGCGGTGGTAACATGAGATTTCCTTGTACAAGAGTTCAAAATATATATCTCGGCATTGCATGGGCATGGATTTTGTATAGTGTACTGAGTGCGACATATTGAGCTATGGCGTTGATATTTCTGTCGGTTTGACTAGCTGCCCTTTGGATGTCCGTCGAGATAGTCCTGGCACTCACAATGTTATTTGTTTCCCGGACAATGCATGCTGCCTGACCAGTTACGGGACAAGATGAAGAGCTTAAAACAAATCTATGTGTACTTAATTGTGTCTGGTTGAAGGGACATTGCACCCTGTTAATGCTTGGCGAATCTAGGCACACTTCTGGGGGCCAAAGAAGAACGTAATGTCCAACCTTGATGTCGCTGACAAGGCGTCGCCTGTCAGACATGGATCACCCACTTACACGTGGGAAAGGAAATAAAAAAAAAAGTTATTTCATTGCCCAATGACGGGCTTGAACCGTCGACTTTCACATTTTATACTTGATATTTATGTTCTAGTATTAGTGTGACACTCTGACCAACTGAGTTAATCGGGCTTGGTGTGATGATATCCACCGAGTGATTTCGTTGAACTGATCAACCGGGTTAGGAAGACACGAATCATGGGTGGAACATGAATGGTGGGGCGAACATTGCTTGAGAGTTAGTTAGCTGCCTTGTGGGTCGTGGGTCAACATGTCCAAATTTATTTATTTTTTTGAGCCTGTTCCGGCCTCTTGGATAATCCTCGTGTTGTGTCCAGACTTTGTTCAGTTATTGTCCTTGAGAGAATGCGCTCTCGTCACCTTGGTCGTCAACGGCGACACGCTGTGCAAACATAGCCCCCTTTTCTGCTTGTCGGCAGGGGGGCAGGCTACGTAATGCACTAACAGCGCTTGCGCCAAAATACAGCAGAGTACTGTTAGCGCGAGACACGACAGGAACGAAGAACGGCCTGCCCCGCCTGAGATGTAAGAATGGATTTTGAGCTTTCTTGCAGGATATATATGCTGAGACACGACCACGGAAAAACACGACAATGGTCTTTACCTAGTGCCCAAAAATTGGGATTATGGCTGTCTGCTGGTGGAGGGGCTGAAGGGATTGAGAGAAAGGCTCTCGGTCTCGTTCAGCTCTTCTTCCCACCTCCTGGGATAACTTTCCAAGCATCTCAACTTGTTCGATCCAGTTCGTCCGAGACTCAGATGCAACTTAGAGTTCATGCTATCATTCCATCCAGCAAGACCTTTCCGGGTTTTAGAGGAGGTGAAAATCCTCGGCGGGAGCACTCGTCGGATCATCTTACCCTCTCTTTTCCAACCTCACTTCATGTTGCGGAAGCGCACTTTGCACCCTCCTCCCCCCCAACGATCTATCCTTCCCGCTGAACAGCGCGGACGCGTTGAGCAGCAAAAGCATAGGGCCAATTGCTAGTTAGTGCAACGGTGGTATCTGGTATATGGATTCAACAGTACGGACTTCGCACTTCTCCCACTTCACCTTTTATCGGCTTCCTGTCTTTTTTCCTACTCCGTAGAGACGGTGAATGCGCGGGTCCGCGCCAACCAGACCTCCAGTCGTTGACTAAACAAGGAAAGCAAACCAAAATGGCCCGTCCACTCGTCAAAGATACACGGAGCTGAATACAGTACTCTGTGATTGAGGCAAAAAGCTCACATGCCCGGAAGAGAAGCGTGTCCTCATTGACAACCCTCGCAACAGTCTTCAGTTTACGTGGCATGCACGCTATATTCTCTTGTCTTGGGACCCCCCGGCTCGGTATACCTTGAGGATCCGTGCCAGGGTGGTTGGCTAGAGCCTTATCAAGTGGGGAGAGTGCGATTCCAGAGCGACATCTGCTTGGGAAGTGGGTCCGACTCTGGTGAGGTCCAATCATGACCCACACAGTTTGGGAAGTGGGCCTGGTTCTGGTTGGGACCAATCATATCAAGGCATACTTTGCTTAGGAAATAGGTCTGGCTCTGGTCGGGACCAATCATGTCAAGACATGCTTTTTGCTTGGGAAGTGGGTCTGGTTCTGGTCGGGTTTGAATACTTGAATATTCGAATATTGGAATACTTACCTTACCTCTGTCTCAGCACAACTCAGGCAGTGCACTCATCGGTTCTCATTGGGTTAAACCGAAACCTGACCCACTTTCGACCGCCACTTGGTTATATATTTTTCGAGCTTAGAACCTTCTCTTTGTCAAAGGCTTGCAACTGTTGGACATTTCAAGTCTACTTCGCCGGTCTGTCACGCATTTTACGCTGGTAGCTCTCTTTCACATGCCCTCGCTGATCAGATACGCGCCATGGACATGACAGCCGAGGCTATTATTGCGATTGTGGGTTTGCTGGTCGCGATACCATCAACAGCGCTTGCTGTAAGAACTTGGTGCCGCCATCGGAGGGCGAGGTCCCCCGGTCGACGCTACGATCCATGTGAGGACCAGCCGGAATCCCCTTCCCTAGTCGCATTGAATACCGGGGTGGATGTGCAGCTGATAATCCACCAAACCCAGGCCCTCATCGATTTGCACTTCGGAGGTCGGCGTCTTCCACCCAAGGACTTGAAAGCAGGCATCGCTTCAATCTCCCAGCGTCTCATGGTACCATCATGCACAGTGCTGCGTTTGATTACACGTGGGACCGCATCCAGGTGCTCGAGTGGTATTTGGGTACAGACATCGGTGCTTGCGAATGTGGTTCAGCGTCGGCTGTTTGAGCACTGTCCAGAAACCCCGTCTTTATTACATCCAAGCTGAAGTTGAGTGGAGACGGTTGAGCGCGCTACGGAGCCTTGCGCGATGGGTCACAGGTTCAACTTTTAGATAGCCTAGTCAATGCGTACCTATTCGACGGACATTCCTAGATCTCCTACTTTATGTATCAGTTCTACATGTATTTAAGCTTCCTTACTTCATTTCGTCTGACTTGGCAGCTATGTCCGATTGTTTTCTGTGCTACGTGCTGCTTGCGCGAGAATGTCGGAGCACAGGTGCATGAGACGCAGCTCCGTCAACCACGTTCCCATTTTTGTCAATGAACTTGACCAAATCGAGCCCATGAGGCATCAAGGCAGAAAGACGCCTGGAAAAGCCGCAAATGAAATCGATCTGACCATAAAAACCCCGGCGCCTCGCTTCTCGAAATCAATCTTTCACCCAACCATCGAGTCCCCTCCACGTGCCCCATCTCCATCGCAATGGCCTCGATACCGCACGATGATGTAGCCGAAGAGCTGGAAGCCTACAAACCACTCATCCGAAGCCTGTATCTAAATCAAGAGTTTTCACTGTCACAGCTGGTCACTGACTTGGCTCACCGGGGTCTCCACGCAACGTTAGTATTACGAAAACTAACGCTTTCAAAACTCATCTCGAAACACAGCAGTTCCTCTGCTAACGGCATTATGACTACCTACTTAGAAAAGCACAGCTCGAGAATAAGCTGAAGTTGTGGACTTTAGGCGAAACCTTCCCGCTGATACGTAGAAATACATCGGGCACCATGTCACCAAGAGGAAAGCCCAGGGCAAGGAGAGCGACATCATCGCTTCAGGTGCTCATCTCAAGCGAGCCAAGGTTGAGTGGGGGTTATCCCGCAATTGCGTCCAGACGCTCGCCGCTAAGTTCGCACGACGTCCGTACCTACCTACTCCACTCTACGCTCCTTCACGATTGGTGCCAAACACGTGGCTGACAATTGAAACAGCGGCTAGCCCAGCGCGTCCAAAAAACATTGATGTCAGCATATGCACCCCGCCCGCTCTTGCAATGGAGTTCATCTAGCCAGCCAACTTGCCCTGGCTACAGTTTCAGACGACGAGCATGCATATCGGTAGGCTGGTTCCATGTCTTCATCGTTGGGTACCTACCTACCTAGGTATTTTATCTCATAAAGTACATATATTAACCGCATCGGCAGCAATTTCTTCCTTGTCAGCTTCAGGTAGCATTCAGGCATCCGGCCTCTCTGGCCATATCGCCTTACTGGTGCCAGAGATCCAATCCCACCTGAACCCGTCGCGACTCGCTGCCAACTTGGGCGCATCTATGCCCGAAAGCTACGTTGGGGAGAATATCGCCAGAGCTGTTGCTATCTCCTCTGGTACGACTATCGATCGATTTCAAGAGGAACTGAAGATATTAATATTCCGACTCTCCAACAACTTGCACGCAATGGAGCTGACCTCCTCAGACTCGCCGGTTTGGGGCACCGTCTTTGAAATATTCCTCGCGGGTGTCTGGCCCGGGGCGACACCGCAGCGAAGTGGCTTCGGCTTCCTAGACGGTGAGAGCTACACGTGGAAGGCATGTAAGGAGAAGCTTCTCTTTGTGGCCCTAGAGAGGCATCTTGCCTCAGGATCGACTGAGGAGGATCCTGCTTTCCGAGTGCTTCGGTGGCTGTTGCATATGGGGCAGGACCCTAATGCAGTACCCCCGGGCAAAATGTGCCGCCGATGTGGTGAAGGACGGCACACCCTGCTGCAGCATGCCGCTTGCAATCGGTCTGTCTAGGCGGCGAAGCTGTTCATCGAGTTTGGGGCAAACGTAGACATGACGACGCAATCGAATCCTCTTTCGCCACTTGCGATAGCGGTCGGGAGTTCCTGGTATAAAACAGGTGAGAAACAGCGAGATATGGTTGCTCTACTTCTTTCCGCAGGCGCGGGGAAGCCCTCGAGAGGATTCGGCTGTTACCTGAACGAGGCGATTTCGCACTAGCTGCATGAGGTTATCCAACTTCTCGACAAGCATGGCGCCAATTTCTGTTACAGCCTTCCGGGGAGGACCTGGATGACAAAAATGGACACCGCTATCACCACTGCGGCTGGAATTGAGCGTGTTGAATTGAAATTCATCCACACGATAGCTTCGCGCGTCCAGCTTCCGCATGGAGATCCTCCAGCATATGTGGATGCTCTCATACGCGCAGCCCACGCCGGCAATCAAGACGTCGTCAAATACTTTCTTGATATTGGTGGGGATATATGCTTGGCGAACTGTTTCGGCTGCACCCCCCTTCACGCTGCCATCTTTTCCAAAAGTGTTTCCATGTGCAGATATCTTCTAGATAACGGAGCCAATGTGGAGGCAGTGGATGCAGACTCCGTGACGCCACTTCACCTTGCCGCGTTCCGAGGCGACTACGAAATACTGGAACTTCTCATCGACAAAGGCGCAGATGTTTACGCAGCCTTTGAGACACGGCCGTGGCGTGGCATACTACGCCGACTTCGACCTACTGTCTTGTTTGCAGGTAGACTGGGGGGCAGCCCAAAGGACGATCGTAGATTCTTTGATCGTGTTATGGAAGGGCTTCCTTCCACAGATCCGCTTGGTATCTGCATAGCTATCTCTTTGGAGCAAATCGGAGAGTCTTGGTGGCCAGATTTGGAGAGCCAAGATTGGAATTACTGTATCACCTTGCTGGGAGCTGACGAGGCAGAACAGCGTGGAGTGGAGATCGCTTGGGCTTGTCAAGGGGGACATGATGATATGTTGAGTGAGCTTCTGGCCGCTGGTGGCGATCCGAACGAGGTCGATGCTAACGGTGAATCTCCTCTTGAGCTGGCGATCACCTATGGTTGGAGGTCATGCGTTGACATTCTTTTGGCGGCAGGAGCCCAGATCGGGATAGACGAAGCCATTGCAATCATGAGGTCGCAGGTCAAAGATATCGGGAAACTCAAGACCGATATACTCCAGGATCGGCTTGACGTGTGGGATATATCAACAACAGGGGAGACACTTCTGGAAGTCGCATTACTTTATGGGAATGAAGACATTCGAGATCAGGCCCTCGGATTATGCCTTTTGGGATACAACTCTGGCGTTCTCTGCGCCGCCGTCCAACGTCTTTCCGGCAAAGAGCTGGTCGCAACTGTGGAGAGCATTCTGGACAATCGACCCACCAGTCGAGACGGCGACATACTGGAGGGTACAGCAATCGCGATGGCCGCTTCCGTGGGGCAATACCAACTGCTTCGCCTTTTGCTAAGTACCCTGCCCATTTCAATGAGGTGTTGAGTTCCTAGTTTTCGGCGTGATTTTGAACAAAAGAACTGGATCCTTCAGTACTGGAGGGGGATGAACAAGGACAATGCCTCTACCTTCTCCACCATCTTGAAGCTCTGTGATGATGAATCCACCTTTGGCAGATTCATTGAGAGGGGATACAAACCGGGCAGATCGGACCTTGTGGATGCAATTGAGAAGGGGAATACGGCGCTGGTCAAAGCTCTCCTCGAAGCGAAGCCTATACCTGGTCATGATCGCCCGAAGAGGGAATGGGCGAGCAACAATCCCCTACATGCTGCGATTCGGCATTGGGATGCGGCCATGATTCAGCTTCTCATCGAGAATGGCCAAGATGTGAACGAACACCCGCGAGGCGCTGGCCACCGATCTGCGCTGCAACTCGCCGTGGAAAGGGAAGACCTAGGGATGATTCGCCTTCTCCTAGAAGCCGGGGCGGATGTCAACGGCGAACCAGCAAGGAAAAATGGCGCCACGGCTTTGCAGGTGGCGGCAATATTGGGCTCGTTGGGCATCGCCAAGCTCCTTCTTGACCTTGAGCCTCCAGCCGATATTGACGCACGCTGTGCCCGTGTTGGCGGCCGTACCGCTCTAGAAGGTGCTGCAGAGCATGGGAGAATCGACATGGTACAGCTGTTGCTCGCGTACGACGTCAAAACTACCGGGACAGGGCAGAGACAATATCTCCGCGCTATGAAATTCGCAAAGGCCAACGGACATGAGGTAGTGGTTCGTATTCTCGAAGACCACAGACAGCTTACAGCATCGGAGAAACGGAAGCTATTGTTTGAGGGTAAAGAGCTTATGGAGGATGGAGTTGCAGTTGACGAGTTTTCACATTATTTTTGAGCAGCGGGACTATGCTCGGGATTCGGATGACGCTTCTTCTGACTCGGAAAGCTCATCAAGTTCGGGATGGTGGTCGGGTCCAGATGAACTGGAAATTTCTGGTAACGATTAGATAGCTGCATTTTTCCTTTTGAAATCAAAATACCTAGGTACCTAATTACCGATGATTACACACAGGGGATGGAAAATACTTCTTAACCAGCCGATTTTTCGAAGGTGGTTTGTGATGTTTCCTAATAGCCCCCCCTGTTGGTCCCAAAACACGGCACCATCTGCTGCAGCCAAGAGCGCCGAAGAAAACTATCCGTGAGAGCTGGTGACTGTCCTGACTCCTTACGACTAAAGACATCGGAGACAAAGCTGTTCCTCGCCCCTATCAAACCAAAGGAGTTAACCCGCACCGGAACCAACCTTTTAGAGCATGTCTACAGGCGACAAGTACCCCCTACGCAGAGATTTATCGGGAGCGACCTTAGCACCATCTAACCACTATAAGTACTCCTAAATGTCAAGTTTATACTCGACCATGTAAAATCGCCATAGGTCTATAGCGTCCTCTTTAACCTTATCTTTTTCTCAACACGTAGTATTATATTCGGCGATTAGCCCTAATTTGTCAGAAAAGGCCACGAGTAAGTCCCTTCCTGCCCTTTCCCATGTATGTTGTTTTAGCACTGTCGAGACTAACACGCCACATGGTAGCCTTATTGTTACGGCCTGCTCCAGGGGTCACCGGGGTGAGCCTGGTAAAGACACATCGTAGTAGCTGACAGGGTCCAATTACTAGAAGGTAAAGGGGGCAAGATGACTGAATGAAGGTGTCAGAAACACTACACTCTGGATTCTGAGGAATTGATGAGAATTGAATTGATTGCCTTGTGTGTGTTGGCTCTCTGAACAACGTACAGTCAAACATTCCCCACACTTTTTCCCCCTCCGCTTCATCCAGCCGGATTTCCGCCCTGTAGAATATAATCATCAACTCCTCGACCTGTTTCCTCTCCTCGGGCAGATAGCGTAGCCACCCATCGACCAAGACATGCCTGGGCTTGAACGAATCAAGACTTTTTGTTTCGGTCGACTCTGACCCTATGTCTCGTCCTTGTTCCAATGCCTGTCCTGGGAACAGAAATCTCTCCACCCGGCTCCGAAGCTCACCGTTCATGGCTATTATGTCCCCCATTTCACTGATCCGAGGGTCACCGAGTTGGCAAAGCCCAGGGACGCGAGGATCCGCTCCGGCTTCGTTGACAAGATAAGCGACTAGACTAGCCCGAGAATCGGTTAGGGTGCGGCGCCCGGCGTAGTATGCGGCCGAATGAAACGGGCCCGAAAAGCTGTCGAATTTGCTATACAGTTCGCAGAGGCGGAAGAGAAGGGTGCACAACTCCTTGCTATCTCTACAAGGGAAAATACGCGCGTTAATGTTAGCACCCGCCTTGAGTAGGTGGGATACGGTAGCCTTGAATAGGGGGCAAAGCGGGGTGAGAGCGCCGCCGTCGGGATACCGCGCCGGATAGGTTGCACGATTGGCAATGTAAGCGCCGAGAAATTCGTCAAGATGAGCTTGGGATGCCTTAGCAACAAAGTCCAAGATGGCGGACCAATGCTTGAAGAAGGGCCAGTCATTGGAGTTCTTGCTAGCGGCCTCGTCGGGGGTGTCAAGGGTAATGGGAGCCATAAATCTCGCGAGTTTCTTGGGTCGCAGCTTGCCGTTGAGGACGAGTAACTTGATGGCCTCAACTAAGTAACTGTCGTCATATGGACTTAGCTTCCGACCTCTAAACTGGCGCGTCAACGCATCAACGGGATGCACAGGATGAAACCTGGCTTCGCCGCAATTCTCAAAGCTGGAAAAGTTACGAAGATCCAGGTTGTCGCACGACAACACCCTGAAATCGTCCGGCAGGCGATCGAACACCGAGTCCGGCGAAGCTCTGAGTTCTTCGACGAGATAGGACAAGTCGGAAACCTTGTCGCGGTCCCAGTTGCAGTTGGCGACGCAGGCGACAGCTTCAATGTAGGCAATCAATGGCATTACCATTTTGACCATATCTCTGGCTAGGATATGGGAATCCTCCAGACAAGTCGGTTCCACCAGGTTGATATCGGCCCCGGCTTCAATGCATTTGGCCACCGCCTCTCTTCGGTTATTATAAGAAACACTTCCATGTCCCGTTCGAGTGCATGCGGCCATTTCGTAGAGCGCCACGGCGAGTGGCATGGTCTTTGGCCAATAGTGACCAACGCGGTTAATCTCTGCTCCCTCGTCGATGAGAAGTTGGAAGAGGTCCCATTTCTTCTGCTTTATGACAATACTCAGAGGAGGGTGGTCGTTGTTGTCGTCCTTGCCGTTGAGGTTGGCGCCCGCCCTAATCATGAACCGCAGGCTCGACAGAGTGGTTGGCGAGGAGGCTCGGCCGCCTCCTCCTCTTTGCAACGAAGAGTTGAACTTTAGGCAATTGAAAAACAGAAAGTCAAGACTTGGTTGGTCGAGGTCGGTCATAAGCCCAGCGGTGTGCAGCAAGTGGCTAAGAGTCTCGGCCGCGCCAGGTTTGCTGAGGTATATTAGGATGCATTTGAGCGAGGTCGGGTGTATATTGGCATGTTCAACCCGCGCGCCTTGATCGATCAAGAAGCGGAACGTGGCGTGTCGGTTGCGCTTCGCAGCGATTGCCAAAGTCGATGGCTGGATCAACTTGGCCTCTCCATCTAGAGTCTCTTGGTGAATTGGGATAATGCTGGGGCTGGAGCCGTACCGTATGGCGGTGAGGATGAGTTTGTGGTAGCCTCCCCGACACGCCCACCTCATGGCCCAGCCTCGATTGTCTGGGTTGCCGAAGAGGGTCGGCTCGACACGGCCTCTCAGCAGTTTGTTGCATTGGCCCAGGCGAGCTTGCTGTTCGGTGTTCAGGTTGTCGAGGACCATGTCCAAGAGCTCCTGCGGGAGTCTCTCGAGACGAGCCGCGACCTGGTGCTGATCGGGACCCATGTTGTGAATGTCAAGTTGTGAGCAGACTTTTTGTAGAATCGGGCTGTGAGAAGATCTGAAGTTTCGCGTCAGCCTCCAAATTAACAAGGCCAGAGAGGAGAGGGACCAACGTACGTCAAATTCCGAGGCTTGTAGAGAACTGTCGGAAGATCGGGATTGCGAATTACCGCGGTGAGCAGCGTTTGGAACTGGAGTGTTGTGATTTGCAACTGGAGAAAGTCTGATGGATTCGCGTCAGTCTCCGAGCCAGAAGAGGTCAAATTGGCTGGATGCAACGCACCTCGTGATCCAAGGTTCAGGAGACCTTGCTGAAGAACTGCAGTTGTCGGATCGCTACGGCGACTGGCTTTTGCGAGCGAGAGCTGCGGCTGGGAGGCTGTCGCCCGTGGTTGCGGGTTTGTGCTGTGATGCTAGAATTATCGAAAAGAAGACGTGTGATGGTTCGTGATGGTCTTCACCATCAAGCCAGAAAAGAAAAGATCTAGCACGTCTCGTGGTTGAGGTTCTGGAGAGAACGGGGTGGAGAATTGTGGTGGTTGTGCGAGATCAAATTCACCGGAGGTTGGTGGAGAAGAGAGATTGGTGAAGAACACCAAAAAAAAACTGGCCAGCTGCAGTGGGGCAACGGGGACGCGCCTTCCGGTTCTGTGCAATTCACTTTTGATCCGATGTGAAAGTCAGCATTGCTAGCGTAGTTCGGATTGTCAAATGCATCCAACGCCTTCTCGTCGGCGTCAGGATCAAGGGCCAGCGGCGCCACATCCACAGAAACTAGTACGAGTGATCTGGGGTCGTGCTGGTGCCCGATCCGGCCTACTCTGTCTCGAACCTTATCATTCTCATCATCATCTTCTTCTTCTTTGCCGTGGAACCACGCCCAATATTTTTTCCGCCAGCTCCTCTCCTCTGCCAGACCTCTGCGCAAGACACTTGGCATCCGAACGGAAATGTGCAGTCTAATTTTTTTCCATAGGAATCTTTATATATCGTCGTGTCTCCATCTGGAGTCTGTATCAGCAGGGTCACATAACCTCCCGATTTAAATGTCTGCGCTGGTTTGATTGCGTGACTGCGCGTTGAATGACTGGGCGATATTCCGGGCAAATAATTGCGCGATTGACTGGACTGTATGGGTGACTGTGTACCCGTGTCCATCAATACCCACGACTGACTACCTACCTAGGGAATTGATTGGCCTGACGATGGTGTTGCAAATTGGCGCCAAAATCGCAATCGGAAAAGGTACCAGGCGGGCATCAATGCCAGTCCCCAGTCTTGTCCAAGGTCGATTTCTCACTACACAACACAACATAAACGTCAGCCAGGTAAGGCGCCTAAGTAAGTAATTTTCCCCCAATGCGGTACTCTTATACAGATGGACTGTAGACTCTATTCCCAAGTAAATATTCTGAGGTAAGTAGGTCCCTAATGATGTAATTCACCCCGGAAACTCCACCGGCTCATCGTAGCCTTCACAGATACTACAGCCGGGCATCCAATCCGTATGATCACAGGGTTCCAACAACGGCACCCAGGTTTCGACGGTGCTATTCGTCGGGGCACAAACCCTGCCTACCGGACCCAATCCTTTTACTTCTGTTTCTTGAAGGGTTTGTTGTCCCTCGGCACACCACCACAGCCAATCTTTGAGAACACACTGCTTCGCACAGCGCGTCTGCATTTTCAGATCCAAACATTTTTGCGCAGGCTTGATGCTCGGCCATGAACATCCCCCTGGACCAGGACAGGCTGGCGGATCAAACGGGCGCATATCAAAAGGTTGAATGGTCCATACTGTCCAAGTTACTATTTTCCTCAATTCACTCGTAGTTGTCGTAGGTGTGGCGCCCGCGACAGAGATGGTTCGGGAAGTGATGACAGTTTCCGTCTGCGTATACGGGGCGAGTTCTGGATCCGGTGAGGTCGGCCAGGGATCAATCACCGTGATGTGGTCAATCGTAGTGGTACCGGGCTGAGCGGACAAGGTGTGTGTGGTCGTGAACAGTGTGGTGATGGTGGTGGGGTAGCTGCGGGTAGCGGGGTCGGGCATGCCTGTTATCAATCCATTAGAGTCAGAACCAGAGGGAATGTTTGGAGAAGAAGAGGGGAGAGAACATACTGGCATAAGGATCCTCCTCAGTTTGACACTGCGCCAATAACGGACTGCCCAGCGCAGCAAGCCATAGTGGGAGCCTCATTGTGAGAAAGATAGATAGTGGGCTGACACACACACAAAGAAGCTTACCCCGGATTTTTTTTCCCTTCTAGAAAAGCGGGAGACCACCGCCTCTTTATCGCCTTGACTGTGCTGGGAGTACCGTTGGGCCGGCAGTCAAAAGTAAAGTTCTCAGCGGGTATTTGCAGGTTCTACTTAAAAATCTCGAGGCAGAATCTTTTAGCCTGCAGCGATGGGCAAATTATCCGTCACTTATGGACATGTATCCTTTGGGAAACAGTAAAACTGAACTCGGTAGTGGTAATGAGCTTAGTTTAATTATGCAACGGTGGGTAGGTATACAAGGCACGAGCTAAATCTTGATTGTTGGTATCATAGCATGTATGGTAATGATGGTAACGGGACGCTGACATGGCCACGCGACAAGCATATCCAACCTCCCTCAGCCTTTCACAACACAGCCAATTAAAAAACTGTGCCCTTAACCTGCGCGTTCTTGGCAACGTTAATGTTGCGAATCAAAAACGTAGCCACAAAAGCCAGCACCAAAATCCCCGTGCCCGCCGCCAGCATTCTCGTCTGTGCATATCCGTAGGCCTGCTGAATCGCCTCACGGGTAGACGTGCCAATCTCGTAACTCAGCTGGGTCGTCAGATCAGCGTAAATAGTCTCTAAATCAGCTTGCGACTCCTCAGGTAGGAAACGCCCAAGAGCCACTGGGAAGGTGTTGGTCCAGATGGAACCCGAGATGGAAGCACCAACAGACCCAGCAATAGTGGTGGCCACATAAAGGAGTGCCATGACGGCCGCGACATGTTGGTGGTCAACGGCAGCTTGGACGGCAACTTGCTGAATGAGGATGAAAATACTCCCACCAATGGAAATAAACACCTCGCACATGACCAGATACCCCACGGACTGGTCAGGACGACGAAAGTGGATCATCAGACCCAAGGCAAAGACGTAGATGGGCACAGCAATATACAGCAGCCACTTGAAGTAGCCGGTGCGGCGAATAGCCCAGCCGACAATCAGCAAAAGCACACCGGACACGACGTTGAAAGTGCTGCTGATGTATCCGGCCTGAGCTATGGTGACGTTGTTGACCACTTGCAGGAACGAGGTGAAATAGTTGGCCCAGCAATAGTACGAGACCATGTAAGCTGAGCCCAGCATGCAAGTGCCGATGACAGTGCGGTTCCAGATAAAGTCGAAGCTCAACATGGGCTTGGGCGCGCCCAGCCATTCGTAAAGCGAGAAGGAGATGAGAATAACGAATCCCACGACTAGCATGGCGATAATGTAGTCAGACTCCCACCCGTTGGGGGCATTGGCGGCGAGGGTGAAGGGGAGCAGGAAGATGGTCAGGCCGGCTGAGAGGAGGAAAACGCCGAGGGCTGGGTCAAGTCAGCTGAATTCCTACAAAAGGCAAAGGGCCAAAGGTGGAGGAACAAAAACTCAAGAGGCAAAGGTGAAGGGAGTCCCACCATCAAACTCAATAACATAATGCCAGACAGACTGTAGCAGCGTCCGCCCACTCTTTTCTGTCCTGACAACCCCCAATGCCTTGGCCTTGGCCAGGTTGGACCTGATGACAAAGAACAGCGGAGCTGCGACGACAGGAAGAATAATGGAGAAAGCACCGAAGCCCCAGCGCCAATTGATCTTTTCGTAAAACTCCTCGGCCGCTTTGGAACCGGCAAAAGCTGTAATCATGTATGGAGTCGAAGTAATGGCGTAAGCTAGTCCACGATTCTTGAGCTTGGAAATATCGGCCGTAATGATGTCGACGCAGAATGTCATGCCACGGAAACCAAGATGGTAAAAGACCTGTTCGTGTTAGAGACCCTGCAGTGTTCCGAGAGAGAACTTGGAGAGAGAGAGACTTACGTATGCAGCGGCAAAGGTGGGCAGGTTCTGGCACGCAGCCATCATGACCAGACCCAAGGTGGCAATGAAAATCATCAAAATGTAGCCCTGAGCTCTACCCCAGACGTCGAGGATCTTGGATATCGGGATGAAACATGCTGCGGCAATGGCATCGGCAACAATGAAGGGCACGTTGAGTTCCGAATGGGATTCGAACTCGCTGGTGACGTAGGGGATGAGGGACATCAAGATGGAATACTGCATGGCGTTGACAAAGTAGAGCAGCCATATACTGCTTGGGTCAGTTTCGGTTCCCAGGGGATAGGGTGAGATCGTGGGTACTCACTTAACAAAGACGGCGATGAGCTCCCACTTAGTCCACGTTAACGTCACAGCTTCGGCATGTTGGACACCGCGCTGGAAGTTCTCGCCAGGCTTTTCAGGGTTCGACCCATCATTGCTCGGGACTTGGGCAATGTCGTTGATAGCTCCCTCATCTTTTCCCTTCTCATCAGCTGCTGTGGCAGCAGCGGGAGTAGAGACAGGTTCTGGAGGAGTAGAGCCCTTCAGAGCCGCCTGAATTTTGCCGATCAAGGCCGACATGGTGAAACAAAGATGTTGTGAGAGACAAATTGAATGGAGCTGCAGCAAAGTGGATGACCCGAAGCTCTAGCTGTGAGCTGCAACGGATGCAACACAAACCCCGAGGTCGTATGGGGGGAATTCTCGAGAGAGGGTCGGAACCTACATGACCTCGCGGAAGTCCATCAGATAAGATTAGATCACGCAATACCCATGGCCGAACAGAGTCCCGAAATCGGGAATGGGACACGAGAGGTACACAGTGCGCCGAGACGACGGCTTGGTACTGTGATCTGACCGTTGAACCCCATAATTGTCCAAGAACCATTAGTTTTGCCCCCAGGTTCGCTAATGATTTCCTGTTACGAGAACTTGGGCTGCAGGTAATGAACAAATTTTTTTATTGATCGTGAGGCAGGTGCGTCTGGCGGCCAGCACAGGTGTTGCGGTCTCGGACACGACCTGGGGAAGGAACGACGACACTTACAACGGGTTGTCCCGAAATGTCCTAGCCTCATGCCAAGCTAACCAGGCTTGGAATGGCTTGCGGACGTGCAGGGGTCTGATGGGCTGATCTGATTAGATCAATCAGATAAAAATTTGCTCGCTCAGCGGTTCCATCTTATCAGATGGTGTTGCTGCCAACCTGCATCGCATCACAGTGACACTGCAGGAAGTTGCAAGGATCTGGTGGCTAGCTACAGCTTGGAGTTGTGCCATTTTGGTTCCCGCTTCTCAACAAAGGCCTGGATCCCCTCGGCGAAGTTTGGGCCGACCATCAGTCGTGGATACCATTTCTCCGCCAGCGCGGAAACGGCCTCCTCAACACTACCCTCTTCCCAAGCCATGCGCACGCCAAGTCTGCCCACAATCAGCGCGTCCGGACTGTTCCTACACATTTCCAATGCAACCTCAATGGCCGCACGCACTGTCATCCCATCATCAACGACCCGCGACACCAGACCCCACTCGTGCAGCGTCTGGGCATGAACGCGCCTTCCGGTCAGGACTAGGTCCATGGTGCGCTGCAGGCCAATGGTGCGGACCAAACGCGGCAGACACCCCGCCACGGGGACGATCCCTCGCTTGACTTCGGGCAGGGAAAACACGGCCGACGACGAAGCGATTACCAAATCGCAGTTGGCAACCATTTCGAATCCTCCCCCCATGCAGAGGCCGTTGACCGCCGCAATGATGGGTTTCTTGCCACTTCGCCGCGGCAGCCCAGCGAGACCGGGCGCATCCATGCGGTTGACTATGCCTGCGCGGTTCATTGCGTTCCACTCTTTTTCTGTTAGGACTGGGATTGCTCTCGGTTGGACACTGGGGTTTGCTCTCTCATACCGTTCAGATCAGCACCAGTGCAAAAAGCCCTCCCAGCACCGGTGATGATGCCCACCCATAGTGTCTCGTCCTCGTCGAAAGCGCTCCAGACATCGGCAATCTGTTTGCTGGTGGATTTGTCGATGCAGTTGAGTTTTTCCTGCCGGTCCAACGTGACTTGGAGGATGCGCTCATGGGGGAAGGAGAGGCGGAAATGCTGATAACGGGGTCGATCTCGCAGCGACATGGTGTTCATCACCAGCTGGGATCATAGCAGGCAGCCACCTTTGGTGGGGGTTACTATCTTCTCGACCGACTTTATAACTTCTTGGCCTTCCATTTACTATACACTCCGTAAAGGCCAGTGCCAGGATGACTGCATTGAGTCCTGCTTGCGAGTATGATGAAACCAGTTTGTGCTCATCATCCTTGTCACCTTCTAGTCTTATGCGGTATCGGTCCATGGAGTTACCGTGGACACGCCCCGGACCATGCATATTCTGTTGCCATGAATTCTTTATTCGGGAAGCAATACATATACCGCCAAGCTCGTACGAGGCATCTCTGGTTCTCAAGCTGCTTGGCAATGCACAGCACTCTTGTTCACAGACGACCCGGTTACTGGAAATCATGGTCTCTCCGTGGACGCCTCGCGGCACCTACCCGCCTGTGAAACTCCCCCATCCCTTTCTCACAGCTTACCGTGTACATGTCATTGATGAGTCTCTGCCCGCCAAACTTGTCCTGGAGCTTGACGGCCAACCCCCTCACACGAAACAACTGCCCGAACCACTACACACCGACGCACTCTCGTGGCTGGACTTGACACCTCTGCCAAGAGAAGAATGGCCGCCTGCCAATAACAACAGCCCTTGGGCACGCGCACGGAGAAGTCCGTCTACTACATTCAGCTGGACGGGAGATAGCGCGCCCTCTCTCGGTCAGATCTGGAATGTGGTTCACGCCATTTACCTCGCCCATCCCATTCACGAGTACTTTCGGCTTACTTTGGAAGGAAAAGACCATGATCTCATCCGCAGAGGTCTTTTATACACGGGATTGGCCATTGCACATCCCCCGTCCCGTCGTGCTGGAGAAACACCACCTCCCCCGGGGGAGCTATTGGTGTTACGGAGTTCCTTCTGGCAGGGCGCGGCATCCCCTCTGGGTCCCCGTCCCATCTGGGTCGTGGGAGACAACACCGACAGCCATCTCCCCGGCATGAAAGGACTTGACCAGTACCCCATCATGCCGGAGAACTTTCATTTTACCAACAAATTCCCTGCCGAGCCCGTATACACCCGCCATCCTGTGCGACGACCCAAGCCGCGGGCGGGGTCTATTGCATATAGTCGCTACATTCCGGAGATTGACGTGCATTTCTCGCTGGAAGTAGTCGATTGGGAAAACGCAGACCATGTCAACCTGTTTAACAAGTGGCAGAATGACCCGCGTGTTGCGGCCGGGTGGAATGAAACGGGGACTGTCGACGAGCACCGGGAGTATTTGCGGAGATTGCATTTCGATCCGCATGTGTTGTGTCTATTTGGGAGGTTTGATCAAGTGAGGTTTGCGTATTTTGAACTTTACTGGGCCAAGGTACGTTCCCTACCATCAAGCTTCCCTCGACTTACCTACTTACTTCCCTTCCCTCTACTTGTCCTCCTAACTCCATGTATCATGTACCTTTTCTCTAACGCGAGTGTTGACCCCGCACAGGAAGATCATTACGGCGCACATTACCCCTCCCACAACTACGACCGCGGCCGCCACTCTCTTGTCGGGGACGCCTCCTTTCGCGGATCTCAACGCGTCAACGCGTGGTATTCCAGCTGCATCCACTATTGCTTCTTGGATGACCCGCGCACGGCCAACGTGGTGGGGGAGCCACGCGCCACGGGCTCAACAATTTTATCGTATGAAAATTCCCAAGGGCTGGTTATAGGCGGGTATGTGGATTTGGGTCATAAACGATCGGTCCATTCGGTTTGTAGCAGAGAGAAATGGTTCCAGTTGTGTCCCTTGTGGTGGGACGGGCGGGATAAGCCGTTGGAATCGGCGGATCGAGCAGCGTGGAATGCGAAGCTCTAACTTACAATCCTTACCGTGGGATTTAGTGGAATTGTGTTGTCAATTTGAGCTGTTGTTTGAGTCTGCCTTGTCATGTTGAAATGTCGTGTTGAGTGTGAGGTGAGAGTGATGTTGAGTAAGTTGAAACATGTGCCTGTCTTGAAGAATGAAAGAAAAAAAAAAAAAAAAAAAGGGGGGGGGAAG
>Ga0247765_1000855_pt1 | contig 19164 bp, 17 predicted proteins | sample UWRJL106311C6_FD_179949 | JGI IMG/M metagenome (GOLD analysis project Ga0247765, IMG submission 179949) | Plant litter microbial communities from Arlington Agricultural Research Station in Wisconsin, United States - UWRJ-L106-311C-6 | ecosystem: Environmental > Terrestrial > Plant litter >... | reverse complement strand
GAATGACAGGCTGGGGGGGGGGTTTTTTTTTTTTTTTTTTTTGAAGCCTAGTTTTGCTAAAGACGCATCCGTTTAGACACACACGCACCCACACACACACACACACAGCTTGGCTGATAGGAGCGTATAGAGCGTTATGTTGCTCAGAGCAACCTCCATATATGTCATGTACCTCAATATCGTGCGGTTTTGAAACAAATAAATGGGGGAGGGGGAAGGGGGCGAATCATACATTCGGCAAAAACACATGCGCCTAGCTGTACGTTTCCTCGATGCGTCATGTTCCAGACAGTTGCTGCTGTTGTTCTTTGTCATTTTTGCACCATCCCCTGACGTCCCCATATACAATAATAAAGAGGTCGATGTCATACCACATCATAGAAGCTAGATACCTACCTAGCTTACCTGCCTAGGTAGCTATCCACCATAATTAGGTAGACCTGTTCGTAAGCAAGCAAGCAAGCAAACTGTTTGATCGGATTTTGCTCTGACAAACTGCACCTGTCAGATAGATTTCAAATCTCAGGCAAGTTAGTGTATATATACCCTGACACTTTCTTGTTATCCTTAGTGTAGTAGTGCTGATTTGATAGGAAAATAGCGTTGACGTTCCGGCTCCTAGCTAGACTGCATGTCACGCGCCTCAACTCCGCCAGCAAGAGACGGGGAAGATGGTGCACCCCCTTATTGACGAGATGGTTATCGTGATACCGTATATGTCAGCAGGGCTCGTAGGGGGTCTCGAGGCTGAAACACGTGGGGTGAGTGACACATGTAGGGCTACGTGCATCAGTGACGGCCTCCTGAGAACGATGTAATTACATGTGCTCTTCCAATGACTTCATTCGGAAGGTGTCCAAACTCTCCTAGAGAGGCATTGGCCTCTCTCTTTCAGGTCTGGGATGAATGAGAGCTCCACATGCAGCGGCGAGTGCTGTAGCTCTTAGAGGGCCCTGTAGGATCGTCGTAGTAGTTCGATTCGAAGTGGCAGAGAGAATCCAGCGGCTAGTGTTCGGTGATTTCTTGGATGGCGTCAGTTTCAAACTGGTGGATTAGTGTCAAATGGAGCAAGGTGCCTAGATATTTGTTTGCTTGGGAGGTGCACGGGAAGTGTGAAGGGGAGGAGGAGGGCACCGGGGGGGGGGGTGGGGACGGAGGTGTGATCCCAACAGCGGGTGAAGTGCGTGAAAAAGACTCTTGAGGTCAGAAATTGGATGATAGCAGCTATAATAAGAATGTACCGGATTGAGCGGCTGGGCTGGGCTGCGAAAAAAAAGAAAAACGATCTTGAAAACTTACGAGGTGAATGCTGGTGGAAGGCTGAAGTGAGAGGAAAGAACCGCATGTGATGAGCCCGAAGATTTCGGGCGGGAGAAAGGAAAAGCACAGGGCCTCAATTTCCGAAGGACGTATCGGGGGCACAACTTCGACAAGCAACATGGAGATTTAGATGGAGGTGGTCTTCAAGAGCCTGGTAGCGCAACGATACCTCTTTCCCGTCACCAGCAAGGAGTAATGTTCATAGTGGTCTTGATATCCCCAGAGGCTTCATCGTTGGTTTCTTCTCCCTTTCCTCCTTTCGGTTTCTTATAGAAGTACCCCTTCTTATAAGATTCGAACATGGGTTGGCAAAGTCTGGTATGCAAGTGGTCATTTGAAGTGAAATGGGCCATCTGTCGTCTACCAGAAGCCAACCCTGTCCTGAATATGTATCCTTATGAGTATCCAATGCGTCCCCCCCCTCCCCCCCAGTTTACAGGATATGTCATCCCGCGAGCCTTTCCGGCATCCCCCAACGCCATCGTCGGATGACTATGTTCCATCCCTTGACCTGCCTGCCCTCTGTCGAGCCAGCGATATCTATCTGACTACTTACCCTGAGCCCTTTTGCCCATCAATTGCCACATCCTCTCGTCATTGCCACGTGTAAAACAGCCAGTCAGACCTCCGTGACCACCTCTAGCCCTGTATCAACATTCTCACATTCCCTTTTCCCCTTGAACAGACATGCCGTACGAAGTAGAACGGGCCAAGTCCAGCTCCCTCGCACTAGCCGAGGAAATGTAGATAAAAACTACACTTCTTGGAAGGATTCTCACACGAAACAATTCGCATCAGGCTAGGCGACCAGACTTGGGGTGGGACCCATGTAAACATTCTGTGCTGCGAACCGTGAGAGCCAACAGTAGTAGAGCCTGAGCCAGCAGGGTCCCACCTCAGTCACCATCTCGGGTTGGCCGTTGTCATAGTGGGTCAGACGGTCAGTATATCAAAGAACCGAGTAGTATTCCCATCCAAGCAAGCTGCCTTTTCTCACCTTGCCGTGTCCTGATGCAGCCAGACGCCGTACTACCTGTAATGGAGCCAAATCTAAGAAAACCGGGTATCACGTGCCTGCTCTCTACAGTTCACCTAAGCAGCTCCCAACCCCTGGGAAACTAACTACTTCTTGCCTCGCCGCCTCTGCTTGGACGGCTTGGTCTTGCTAGAGCTCTGGGATGAGTTTTCTGCCGCTTTCTCGCGCTCCTTCTTAATCAGTTCATTCAGTTTGTTGAGGCGTTCCTTGTCATCCGTGTCCTGTAGATGATAAGCAGTTGCACGAGACAATATGTTGAGGACCAGAGCCAAGGCAGGTAGGCCACTTACAAGTCCAGCGCGGATGACACGGACAGCACCCTCGGTGTTGAGGGTGGTCTGGCGCTCCTCGGGAGGGGACTCGATCTTTTGAATCTTGTCAAAGTACTGCTTGACACGCTGGAGTTCTCTCTGGATGCTTTTGCTCTGCGTGCTGGACCCATCGAGACGAACCGAGGCTGGTTGTTATTAGTCTCGGGATGAGAAAATGATAGATGGACACTTACAGAACAAGAGCGACTCTATGGCATACGAGACCAAAGTTTGGAGCTTGGCCTTGTCGAGAAGGGGCAGCTTGGAGGACACGGCATTGAGATCGTCTATCAGCGGCTGGAGGGCTGCCTCGAGGGCCGTGATGCTTTCCTCGAGGGCATCAATGTCCCCTGAGATATCTGTGATATCCGTGATATCCATAGCGTCTGTCATGATTAGTGCTCGCTTCGAGAGATGAGCCAAGTGTGAGATTGTGGCATGCTGCACAGATTGACCGAGTGCAGGGATGTGAGTTTTGCGCTCCAAGCTGCAGGAGAGCCAAGCCAGTGGGGCGACGAAGTCAAACCCAATCAGCGACAGCGCATTCACCGTCTTGGCAATCCGATGGACCGCGGCGCGTTCAAAAAAATTATTCGTGACTTTTTCATCACTCAAGCTGCCCTCTGCATGTCCCATTGTCCCCCCGACGCCGCCTCGACAGCCTTGCCCCCACAAACAGCCCGGCCTGCACTGGAAACAGCTAGCCACCTGCGACAACGACAAGTTCCCACGGTTCGCGGGCATATCTCTACCATGAGCTCCTACCGTTTTCATTGAAGTCGCCAATCTGTCTCTCCTTGTCGCATCACGGCCGCTCCCGCGGGTGTATGCGCGAATACCCTGCAGACACGCACCATGGTCTCTCAATAACCCTCCAGCGGGCCGGGGGGCCATCCGATGGACTTCGGACGCACCTGCCGTTCAGTCCCTCGATCCGACTCCCCGCATCTCAAAGGCAAAGAAAAGACGGGAGCAGAAGAAACGGGCAAAGGAGAGAAACCAGTTCCTCCAGCTGGGAGAGATCACATTGCCGCCTGGACTGGGCGGCATGACTTCAGGGAGTTGGACTGCCACAGACATACACCAACGCCGAGAACCTCGGTTGGAGGACAGTCCGCTGTTTAGGAGGATCGCCGAGACAAACGATCGTCTCGGGGGTAGTGGTAAACAAGAAGCCGCAGAATCCACACCCGCCCCTATTCAAGAAGCCGCCAACCCTCCTCAAGACGTTGCGCAACCCGACCGAACAGCTGCCAAACTGAAGCTGTTGGACAATGTGCCTGAGCTCCAGAGCAAGCGTCCGCCCATGACCGAGGCTATCATGCCAACCTGGACTCCCTCGGATCAGATTCACGTTCTAGGCCTCGACCTCTCCGGCCGATACATCACACACGCCCTGGCCGGTTGTGAGGCGATCCCCCCTGTTCGCTACATCTTGCCCCAGGCACACATTTACAAGAGTTGGCTGGAGGCTGGGCGTCGCCTCACGCTGGATGTGCCGAAAGAGGGGAGAAGGACTGTACACAGCCGCGTCATTGGGGAGTTTGCCCCTCCGCTCGACTACGAGATTAGACCTGACAACCGCTGGCCCATCTGTGACACTATCATTCACAACCTCATCCTCACAGTGCCAGCAGGTCGTGTCTTGCGTGCCCTGGAACCGATAGTCCACCGGCTGGACCAGCGCTCTTGTATCTGCCTCGTCCAGGAGGGTCTGGGCGTAGTCGAGGCCGTTATCGACAAGTTCTTTCCCGATGAAAAATCACGGCCTACCTTTATTCTCGGCCACATGGCTACATCACTCGGTTACCCCGTGCAGGAGGAGCGATTCAGGGTCACAGAGATACACCGGAAGAAGCTCTATCTCACCCTGTACACACCAGAGCCACGGGGTTCACGAGGCGTCCTAATCAAGAAGCATCCTCCACCCGTCAGGATACCGCGAAACACACACTTTATGCAGCTTCTGTTTCTCATGCCGGGGCTCCATGTGCATACATATCCGATGGAGGACTGGCTGCGGGACAAGCTGTTTGTTGTCGGCTTTCGGGCTATAGCGGATCCCCTGGCGGCTCTGTTTGATTGTCAATACGAGCAGATTACCGGAAATCCTTTTGCAAGACAGCTTATGGATAAATGCCTCAATGAGCTTTGCGATGTCGTGGTTCGCCTCCCAGAGATGCAGAACAGCAAAAAGTTCAACAGGTTCGAGCTTGGTTCGACGCTCCGGGACAAGTTCATCAAGTCCATGAAGTACCGGCGGCCGCCTGACACGACGATGCGGTACAACATCATGCGCGGCTGGGATAGCGATGTGGAATTTCTCACAGGCTACTTTGTGAGAAGAGGGCGGGAATTGCGCGTCTCTGTCAGCGGGCTAGAGACGCTGATGTTGTCGGTCAAGGCAAAGCAGCTGATAAACCAGAAGCGGAGTGATGCCGTCATACCCTTTGAGGAGGTATATGAGACAGCGCCAAGGACGCCGACGAAAAAAGAGGGGCATGGCAACGTGCCAACGAGCCAGTGAAGAGCCCTGTGTAAGAGAACTACAAACTTTGTACATAAACGCTAATCCCGCTGTACCAACATTTCTATCATGGGTTAAATAGACTTGCATAAAGGAGCATGTATATATATGTATACGAATATTCTGATTGTGTTCATTTTGATATCCAATGATTGCCCGGGTGTCCTGCAGGAGTGCAAGAAACCGAGGCTTCCTGTGAACAAGCTTGTTCAGCCACAGATGCAGACGGTAAGCTGCAGGCTGTAGACTTTTGTCTTTACAGGGGGGTTATAGCTCCCCGATACGAAGTAGCCCCTTCGATAAGGCAGCCACCCCCCACCAAGAATTCGCGACCCCGCGATTGCGACCGACAGGAAGGCATTTGCAAAACAACCTAACCTTAGCCCATCAGCCGTTTGGGTTGCAAACCACCTAGCTCTGGGTTCCAGCATCGTCCTCTACGAACTCAAGTCGCTCTCTAACTGCTCACACTCGCCAGCGACTAGGGAGAGAGTATTGAAGCCGCGTTTAATCAACCTAACAGGTACCAAACAGAACAGCAGAGTCAGGACAATCAGAGAAAACATGGACGACGCGGAACTTGAAAATGTAAAACATTCTCTTTCTAGTCATTGACCTTCTGCCTTCCCCGCATAGCACGAGCACAAGCACAAGCACAAACACAAGACTGACCCTTTGGCGTGCCAACGTTTACAGATTAGAAAAGCTCGCCTCGAGCAGCTCAAGGCACAAGGTGGAGGGGGCAAAATCCCTGGAGGGGGAGGCGCTGGTGGTGGTGGTGAACAGGCGCAGCGGAAGTAAGTCCACGTTTGGTGTCTCCATTTCCAGTTTGTTCACTATCTACCTCCCTAGGTAGTTAGAGAGAGCCTGGGCTAACTCTGCGGTGCGGTGTGCTAGACAACAGGAAGGTATGCGATGCGATGCGATGCGATACAATGCGATACGATTGATTTTTCTTTTTCCTTTTATAACTGCCCCTCTTTCCAAGTCAAGCATAACAACAACCCCTTACATGCCGAACACGAACACAACACGGCCTTATTACCAAAAAATACTAATCCCAGATGAAAACAGCCGAAGCCCGCCAGGCCATCCTCAACCAGATCCTGCACCCCGAAGCCGCAGACCGACTGGGACGAATCCGCATGGTCAAGGAGCAGCGGGCGACCGAGGTTGAGAACCGACTGTTGATGCTGGCGCAGACGGGCCAGCTGCGGCAACAGGTGACGGAGGAGCAGCTCAAGGAGCTCCTCAACGCTGTGGCCGATACCAAGGAGGAAGAGAAGATTGTCGTGAGCCGTCGTAAGGGGTGGGAGGATGATGACGATGACCTGTTGGACTTGTAAAGAGAGGCAGGGAAGAAGAACAGGGGTCTGAACCTACTGCGTACACTAGTATACCCAAAGGAGGTTGAGCGTTGGTTTTGATTTTTCTTTTAGGGTACGGAATGCCCTCTTTGTAAAGGCTTGATCCCGAGATTTTCTCTTTTTATCCATGAACCAGTCTGTCTTGCCATGTCCTGCCATGTCCTGCCATGCCATCATCTCCAATGACAAGCAAGTGAAATTGTACAGTAGAGTATTATACACGCAAAATCATCCTACATATTTGTCGTTGTCGTCGTTGTCGCCGTCGCCGCAGCAGTCGCTGGAGCAGGATTAGCAGAAGCAGCCTCAGCTCTCTTCCTCCTCTCCTCCCTCTCCCTCCTCCGTATCTCGCGCAGATCCGGTGGCGGCTCAACGCCCAATCTCTTTCTCAGCTCCTGCACACCTGTCTCCAGCTCCTCCTCCCAATAGACATTAATCACGTCCTTTGCCCTCAGGCCATTTTTCACCGCCCACGGCAGATAAATGTCCCAAAACCGTTCCCTCTCTTTTGGTTTCAGCGTCGCCGCGGCAAACACACTCAGCCCCGTCATGGGCAGCAGGGTATTGCAAAACTCAAAGGCCTTGAGCGCTACCTCGCCTTCCCTGACTACGGGCAATCCGGTAAGGGCATGGTAGAAATCATGACATTCCCGATACCGCTGCATCACGTACGCACATTCTTCCTCGTCAATGTACCGTACCGCAGCGCGCGTGTCCGGGGAGACGCCCTCCCGATTGAGCCAAGCCACATAAGTGGCCCCGACCGTGTTGGCCGGTAAGCTGCGTAGGTACGGGAGGTTCAGACTGGTCGAAGTGATGCGGGGACGGTCGCGGAGGATACGTCGGCCGGTCGGGGAGGAGAGCATAGCGTCCCGAAGGCGGGGGATGAAATAAGGCGTCGAGGTGGCCTCGGCGAAGGCGGCAATGAGATCCCCTCGGCGCGGGTTCAAAAATGACATGAGGCCCGAGCCGATGGCTAAAGCGGCTTTTTCAATGCCGTTCAGAGGGACATGACCCGGGTAGTTGGGAGGGGGTCGGCTGGGGCCCGAGTAAAAGGTTCGGGAGGAGGGAGACCGGGACTGATTCCGACATCGACACGGCGAGGGGATCATCATGGTTGCTGCTGCGGTTGTTGTTGATAGAGGGTTGGGAAATCTCGACGAGGCGAGAACCGCCCCGGGTCGTCGGATGCCAGCTACTACTACTTCCATGGTGGTGAGTTTGGCTGGGTGCGCATGTTGAGAGTTGTTTTTCTGGTCGTTAATGATAATAAACGTCGACAGGCAAACAGGGATTCTGGAAAATGGTTCGATGCAAGCTAAGCTGCCGACTGATGGGCCAAGGTTTCTTCGGTATGGCCCGCTCGCTCGGGCGTGACGCTACAGGGGTAGACTTCTTCTTCACACCCCCAGGGGTATATACTACATCAAGTTAAACGAGAAAGAAAACCTTCCCAGGAAGGTGGCCCGTCATCAGCATAAAGAAGGAGGGAAATAATCACTTTGAACTTTGAAAACCGGGAAGGAAGTCGGAAGGTTGATGTTTTTTCTTTCTGGCGGGGTTATTGTCTCGGTATCCCACAAAGTTGAAGAAATCCAAGCCCAATGTTGCTCTCGCAATTTTCAACATTGATTGCAACGAACTAATCCTGGGCTTGACTCACTCACCCAGGTCTGCGCGCACGCAAGCACTTATATACGCCTGTTTTTGGATATAAGTACCGCCACATCTTTTCCCAACCCAGCTTTTCAATTCAAATTCATCTGATGCAACAACGGTAGCCACATGGCAGCCGTGACACAAAAAGAGTGTGCCAAAAGTAAAGAAACTCCCACCATGGACAAGTATTTGGAACTCCTCGAGTGGGCCAAGGACCAGGGCATTGAACTGCAAGGTATCGAGCCTCAAGCTCTTCCCGGCCGCGGTATCGGTATTGTTGCGACAAAAGTCATACAAGTCTGTCTTTTATCCTACTTATTCCCCAAGGTACCAAAAACAGGGACGTACGAATACTTACATGTAATGTATGTAGCCCGGCTCTCTCATCCTCTACGTACCCACTTCATCCCTCCGTACCGTTGATACCATCCCATCCCCTATAATCTCGGCCTTCCCCGTCGATGCCCCCGTCCACGGCCTACTAACTGCCGACCTCGCCCTCGACACTACCACGACCTACTCGGCTTGGAACGCCCTTGTCCCCTCGCGGCAAGATGTACGGGCCTCCCTCCCACTAACATGGGATCCCGCCTTACAGGCACTGCTCCCCCACCCAGCCCGCGCCCTTCTATCCAAGCAGCGCGCCAAATGGGAGAAAGACTACTCCCTCTTCCAGGCCGCCTTTGCCAACTCCAACATCGCCCGCGACGACCACCTCTACCACTGGCTCCTCGTCAACACCCGCACCTTTTACCACGACATGCCCACCAGCAGCAAGACCAAGGCCAACGGGAAACGCCAAACCCACGCTCACCGCCCCCGCCAAGATCGCATGGCCCTCCAACCCGTCGCCGATCTCTTCAACCATGCCGACACGGGCTGTACCGTAGCCTTTGACGACAAAGGCTTCTCCATCACGGCCGACAAGGCTTATGCCCCCGGCGAGGAAGTGCGCATCTGCTACGGCCGACACGGCAATGATTTCCTGTTGGTGGAGTACGGCTTTGTGCTCGCTTCGACGGCGACGGGACAGACGGAAAACCGCTGGGATGAGGTCTGTATTGACGAGGCCGTGTTGCCGGAGCTTTCGGCGCGCCACAAGGAGACGCTGGAGGAGGTAGGGTTTCTGGGCGGCTACGTTCTTGATGCGAGTACCGTGTGCTACCGTACCCAGGTTGCACTGAGGTTGCTGCTGCTTCCAGACACGCGGTGGTGGGCCTTTGTGGGTGGGGAGGATGCCGAGCAGGATGATCAGTCGGTGCAGAGCGAGGTAGATGCCCTGCTAGTGCGAATTTTGCAGCGTTACATGGTCAGGATAGACGGGACTCTCGCCGAACTGGACGACTTGGATGCCGGCCAACCATGTCAGCGAGAGCTCCTTGCCTTGAGATGGCGACAGATCCGCCGCTTAGTATCCGATACAATATCGAGAATTTAAGCTTGATAAGTGGCAATGACAATGTCAGAAACTGATTATCAATTTGGGTGCTACTATGTCTTTGCTAACCCGCCAGCCGACCTGCTTGAAAGACAAATATGGTATTTTGAACCTCTAGAAACAACTCCTAAAATTCCTCATACCCCCCCCTTCGGACCATTGATTAAGACCCCCTTGAGGTCATCCAAATTCCCGGCAAAAAGTCTCAGAATGCAACCAAATACTAAAATTATGCCCCTTGGTCTTCACTTCCTCGCCCGCCCCTGTCAGCCCCTGGGGTCCCAGTCTTCATCAGATGCATCGGACAGACCGCCAGACTCCTCCTCGTCATCAGAATCCTCCTCCTCCACAACCTCAGTATCAGAATCACCCTCCCGGGCCTTTGGTGGCTCCTCCACCTCAGTATCAGAATCGTCTTCCTGGGCCTTTGATGGCTTCTCCTCCTGCTCTTCCTCCGCTTCAAGGTCCTCTGTGTCCGAATTCTCTGCATCAACTTCGAGCGCCGCTTTCTCTGCTTGGAGCAATACTTCCCGGGTCTCCTCTGGCTTTTTTGCCCGTGCATTTCGAACCCTCTTTGGCTTCGGTGCATCGGCATCTTGGTCGTCCTCACCTTCAACAGACTTCTTCCGCTTGCCCCGGGGCCTGGGCTTTGGCGGCGGCGGCGGCGGTGCTGGCTCCTTATTACGTGTAAGGAGGTGTTCTAGAGGACAATCGGGTGCCTCATCCCAGTCCTGGGTGCCGGGCCGAGTTATTTTGCGGCACTTGTAGCAAGTTTGACCGTGTCTAATGAACAGCTGATGCAGGCCGTACTTTAAATGGTCGGGGACCATCACATCGCCGTGGCGATAGACAGTGTCGGGGTCCGCGTTGGGGGGAGCCCATCCGAGCCAGATGCTGAACCTATGGACATGAGTGTCCACAGCAAAGCAGGGAATCTGCAAGCAGAAAAGTGTGACGCAGGCAGCTGTTTTAACACCGATACCTGGGTATGAGACGAACTTCTTTATCGCCTCATCCTTTGTCATGGCCCGCATATGATCGAGAGACAAGAGGTTGGTTGTCTCTGTGATCTCAATGCCTTCCTTCTCCAGTTTGGCGGTGTTCTCAGCGTGGACCATGTCGAGGATAGTCTTAATATACCGACTCCTCTTAGGCCCATCCCCTGCAGTTCGAATTGCCAGGGTCAGCTCCTCATGGGAGCCAGCTCGGACCTTCTCCCAGTTAATGCTGCCTTTGCCAGTGCCATGCTCCCGGAGGCCATATGTGCTGGCCAACTTTTGGATGGCCGTATTAGCGCGCTCCATCTGCGTGTTGCCACTGATAAGCGTCCGCAGAAGTGCGTCGAGGACGCACGGCACCTCACCACACCCAGCCACTTGCAGCGACGCTGCCGGCATCTTCGGCGGGGGGTTGCACTCCCCGTGCAGATCCACGAGGATCTTGTGGACTGTTTCACAGTCCGCTGCTGTTGGCACCCGCCGCCACGGGAAAGGAGACATGCCCGGCATGAGCTGATACGGGTTGTCGGTACTCTTCTTTGCCATGACCTTTTTGTCGGGGTTCAGAATCTTGGAGGCATCTACCTCAACCGCATTTCCCCTAGCCTTAGTCGCCACGCCACCTTGGATGATGGCACCCTTTATCATCAGCATTCCAGACAAAGGGGCCTTGGTTCTTGTGGATGCCTGGCGGGTGCCCTTCTTCCGCTGCTGGGCTTCCGTGTCCAACGCAGATTCACCACCATCCTTGGTATCTCCACCAACAGATGGATGGACGCCGGCGGACATATCGGAGGAAAGGACAGAGACCTCTCCGTCGAAAAGAGGCAAGTCTGCTTTGCTTTCCGGCAGCTCCTTGTCAGGCGTCGTCAAGATGGTCGCATCGGTATCCTCGACTGCATCTGTGGAAACATCACCACCTGGAGAGGATTCGCTTTCAGAACTTGAGCTGACCACATCGGGCGCGTTCGCGATGGTGCCTTTGGCAGCAGCAACAAGGCTTTCATCACTTGCTTCAGCAATCACATCTGGCATGACCGTGTTAGCTACACCAACGGGATTCGTGGCTTTTGCCTCCTCCCCGTTGTTTACTCTTGAGCTGCCTGCTTCGCTTGCAACACCAAGAGTCAACCCCATGCCGTGAGGGAGCGTGAACCCTCCTTTCACAGGCTGCCGAGAGACAGCAGTAGCTTGCTTCCGCTTACGGCCAGTGGCTAGTGTCTTGACTGGTGTTTCCTTTGAGGATGTCTTAGTTTTAACTGTGTCAGCCTTATGGGTAGCAAGCACATCTGAAAGCTTCGCATGGTCAATATCAAGCTCAAGTTGCTGCGCCGAAGCCTCAGCAAGCATCTTAGCCATCGACCGGGTAGTCCTCCCCATCTTAGCGGTGATTATATGCTTTCGTAGGGGGTGTTTGTGACGAGAGGTAGAGCAGTGAAGCGGAGAGCACAAAACAGCCTGCGTGGGTGGCTACGCCGTGTGCGCCGAAGTTCGAGGAGGGAAGGTAGCTTGGAGAACGGAAGCACTCCGCAGTAGACCGGAGAAGAGAAGAGGAGACGTGAGAAGTGGCTGGATTTCGCTACGACGAGGTTAGAGGTCCTATCTACACGATTACATTACGCGCGGGGAAAGACTTACAGTTAGGAGTATATACCACGAGCCTTCGACGCCGAGATTGAGGGAACGAGAGTATGAAGAATGATTACGGGCGCCGGTATGGCGACCAAGAGCAGGTTAAAGACAGCCTGCGCATGCAGTGATTGCCTGTATAGTCGACGGAGAAGATATATTTGGCGAGCGCAATTAGGGCGCACGCGATCGATGCGGAAGAATTAACAGAGGCTGAGGGCACACTGGAGATGTCCTAGTGGTGCGTAGCAATTGAAGGGGAATGATGGTTGCTCTGTTCAACGATATCAGAGAAGAAAACAGCGCGTGAAGAATGAAGAAGAGGCGCCGAGGGGGGAGGAGACTGTTGCTTGGTGAGGGAGAGGGAGAGGGATGAGGTGAAGGGAGAGATGGTGTTGAAGCTTGAGGGAGAGAGGGGGTATTTTATGGTTTTTGGAGGGGCAGATTGCAAGAGGTGGACGAGGTATGGCGGGTGATTTAGGAAGATGAGATAGTTGAGGAAGGAGCGATGCTCCCAGGGGCCAGAGATGGAAGGAAGTGGGTGGATGCCTGGTGCAATAGGGCACCTCACCGACGGGAAGCCTGAGGAGAACAAATGCGACGGAAGGTGGAAGAGGCTTGCTTGCTGCCGTGGTGGGAACTGTGGCGTTTCCATTGACGAGACAAGGCAAGCTACAAAGCTTAACATCAAATACAGAGCATTAAAATAAAAAGGCAGGAGCCTCCGCGCAGTAGCTGATAGCTTCCTGTATTGCAGCCCTGAGAAGAACTCTCCCTTTCAGTATCAGAAAAGAACACGACACATATATCTCTCAAATGCTCGACAGCATTAGAGTCACTGGAATATACACAAGCAGGTGGAGGAAGGAGTCACACAGAAACACACAGAGTGGGCAATTAACTGATGCCTGCTGAGCAAACATCTCCAGCAGGGTGCGCATTTCGTGAGTGCGTGCTAGTTGGACTTCGAGCCTATCTACTGACACTCAGCTATTTGGAACCTCGGTGGCATTTTTGGCCGTGGGTCGGCACGAGACGAAGATGCACCTCTGCAAGACAAGAGGTCGAGAGCCTGGGACAAAATTGAAGAGTCAGCCAGTCGCCCAGGCAAGTTACACCAAACACAAAACGCGATTATGTAGATATGGGGCATATCAGGATACTTGTTTCTCCGCAGCACAAAGGTCTCGGCAGTCAAGGTTTTGTCAAAGTTGAAGTCATCATGCGACCAGGGAAGTGACAATGCAAATGAGAGAGCTGCTCACCTTGTGCAACGTGCATTTGCAGTGTTGTTGTAAAGGTAGAGATGAAAATCCAAATTGTTGAGAGTTGAAAAGTGGAAAGTGTATGACCTGAGGTCGGGTGTGTGATTTTTCCGGTGGATCTGTGGGGACAACCCACAATGCCAAGACGCTAGCGGGACCACCCGCGCAGGGCACCAGCAACGACATGGCAGTTGTTGTCTTACCCCTGAATTCAGACGACAGTTGACGTTGCCATCTCATAGCCCTTGACAAAACAGTTGAGTTTCGATTCTTAAGCGGGCTCCATATCCCACAGGTTTGTCCAATCCCAACTGGAATTTGCTGTCCCTGTGACTGGTGGGCTTTAGTTTGCACGATAATGTACTGATTGAGCGATGAGACAAGGCCCAAGTGACGCAATCACGGGGCTCACTGTAGGTCTGGCATATAATAAAGTCGTCAAGATGGCACCCACCACACAATGGATGCCCAGGAGCAGCCCACCATGGACTGTCCCTGGGACCTTGATTGGAGTGTCGAGCATCTGCGGTGACGCCTTGTGCAAATTTGGTCGCATCTTGGGAAAGTTGTGAGCATGGACCGTCTCAACTCCAGGCCGCGAGGCCGCGATATTGGGGAGACCCGCCGGGCACCACAATCCCATCTCCTCGCACACTCAACGACAGAATTGCGCCGTTAGACTCTGCTGGCACCTTCTTCACCTCTTCACCTCTTCACCCACACAATCAACCGCAGCCGTGAACAGCCAGCACGCCGTCACTCGACACCAAAGTTGCGAGACCGCTACCCCGGTATTCTGAAGCTCCCTCGAGCCCGGTATTCTTTGCCCTGCTCGAACACCAGGTACGTCAAAGCAGAGAAACGACCCCGGGCCATCTCGGTATGGACTCCAATTTCTCCCCCGTGCCCTTTCTCCTCTCCCGCCTTCCTTACCTGGCACCACGGCCTTGCGTCCCTTGTCGTCGAGCACTCGCCGAACCATCTCGTCCCAGCAAGTACGGCAGGCGCACCGGGTCTGATAATTTCTCGCCCCCCGTTCGGGCAACATCGGACAGCAGAGAGATACGAACTGTCCGTCCGAAGCGTCCCTAGCTAACTCTCGCAAGTATATACTTGTTTTTCACCCAACATCTCGTTTCCCAACCTCAATCCCCCAGTATAAATTCCCTCGTCTCCCCCAATCCAACATTCTTTCCGCCCCATACCTTTTTTTCTCTCTTCTGACTCGGCGCACTTTCACACTTTAGCAACTTGACAAGATGGCGCACTTCGGGGGGAGGCACAACCCCGTCGTAATTGACGACGACGACGTCCCGGATGACCCCGGTCTCGCCGACCGCGCGCTCGCCGTGGCCAGAGAGCAGCAGGTTGCGCTGTGGAGGGCGGTTGAGCGCGCGGCCGGCCAGGACCTCGTCGACCTGACGGAGGAGGAGGGGGAGTTTGCCCGCGAGGATATTGCCGAGCAACTCCTATTCGACGGCATTGCTGAGGTCATTGACCTCACCGAAGATGAGCCCGTCCACGGCACGCGCCCGAGGGGGGAGGTCAGAGGAGGCCCCGGCGGTGAAGGTAACCAGCACCTCAGCCGCTGGGTGCGCGACGCTGGCCTCGCCCTGGAGGTGGGCATGGTCGTCGAGCTGCACCAACCCATTGCCAAGCCATTCACGGCTCATTTTGTCAGAGTCGCGGAAATCACGCACAGTGCATCCGGCGAAGTCTCCATCCGCGGTACCCTGTACGCCCGAGCTCGCCACATGTTGGGGCTTGTGGGCTGCAAACGCAATGAGGTGGTGATGCTGCAGCGTGTTTTCGACGCGGATGCCGACACGGACGGTGCCGGGGTGCTCACCAGCATACAACCCGCCAATGTCAAGAGAGTGCGACTTCTGCGGACGACAAACGAAAGGTACCCAGTCTATCGCTGCAGTGTCGATGAGGTCCAGGACAGGGGTGAGCAGTGGATATCAGAGAACTGCGTCCTTGTATGCCGCTTCAAGTACATTGAACACTTCCACGAACCGAATTCCAAGAAGCCTTGCGAGTGGGAGCTCGTCCGAATCTCGGAAGACGAAGCAGACCGGCAGTTCCGGGTTCGAAGCATCAATTTGCTCAACACTTGGCGCGGCGGCAAGATAAGGGGCGGCTCCTGGACTCCGCAGGGGGTAGCGATACCGGTCTCGGACACTGAGGAACCATTGGACGACAGACTAAGACTCGCCCCTGGCCAGAGATACTCGGCCGGCGACACCTTTTCGGGCGCTGGCGGCGCGGCGCGCGGGATGGAGCGGGCCGGCCTTCGGCTTATATTCACTATCGACATTTGGGACGCAGCTGTTAGATCCCTGCAACAGAATTTCCCCGCTACCGACATCCTTCCTCTCGATGTGTCCGAGTTCATCAAGTCGGTCGACCGGGAGTACCGTGTGGACATGCTTCACTTGTCCCCGCCATGTCAAGTATGGTCACCCGCACATACAGTCGCCGGGAAAAACGACGACGACAATACGGCGGCCCTGTTCGCATGCGCTGATCTGCTCTGGAAAGTCCGCCCGCGCCTCTTCACCCTGGAGCAAACCTTTGGAATCCTGCATGAATACTTTCAGCCGTATTTCCACAAGTTGCTCCAGGGGTTTACCGACTTGGGGTACTCGATTCGGTGGAAGGTGGTACTTTTGGCCACCTACGGCCTGCCGCAGCCACGTCGCCGTCTGATTATCATCGGGGCAGGCCCAGGGGAAACGCTCCCCACCTTCCCTCCACCAACACACAGCCGAGACAGGGTAGGCGGACTGCTCCCCCTGGTAACGGCCCGACAGGCTCTGGCACCTTTGGCACGCCGCCGACTGGGCGACGATCCCATGCACACCGTTCCAGCTCGCGGCCAGCGACACAAGGAGCCGTGGAACCCAGACCAGCCCCTTCCCCGAACCATCACCTGTAACGGAGGTCAGAATTACCATTGGTCGGGGAAGCGGGATTTCACCCATCTGGAGTACGCGCTGCTGCAGGGGTTTCCGCCGTATCACCAATTCAGCTCGACGTACGTCAAGAAGCAGATTGGCAACGCCTTCGCCTCCTCGGTCGTCAAAGTATTTTACAAGCATCTGGCCGCGCATCTCGACAGATGTGACAACGTCGATGCCTCGACCCGCGCGAAGGCCCCGCTCCCACCGCACATTTGCATTGAAGACTACCTGCCCCCCATAGAGTTGTCCGACACTGACCCGGATGCCTTGGTTGTCGATAGGGTCGTAAGGAAGCGGAGACGGACCGCGAAGCCCAGTGCTGTTGGTTCGGCCCATAAAACAAGAAGACTTAACAGCGACATCGAAATGTACGAGAACGATCCGACGGCAGACGGCGACCCTATGTACCTCTCGGACAGCGGGGCCGAAGTCGGGGGACCAAATTACGGAGCAGACTACAATGGATTTCCCCCAATACGGGGGCGGCGGAGAAGAGCGCGGACACGAAATCCCATTGTCATTGACGATGACGATGACGAGGACAAGTCGCCACAAGGGAATGGCAAGGCCAAGGAGATCATAGCCATCAATGACGACGACAGCGGCGGCCATGACAATTCGGATCATGATGCTGACGACGAAGCCGAGCCCTCTGCCCAGACGACTCGAGCAAAGACATCAAGAGCCGGGTCCCGACAACAAGGACTACAGTCGCCCAGCCCCACGTCGCCGCCCGATGCGAACCGTTTGATTCGGAATCACATCAGACGGGTCGGTGGACTATTCCCGCGAAACCAGGGAACGTTGGACGACCCTTTTGTCATTCCCGAGGAGTGATTTTTTACATACTATCGCTGGACTGGTCTGGTCGCGTTCACCTTTTGGCCGTGCCCAGCGGAAAACAGCAGAGACACAGGCGAAAAGGCCACGTGCAGGCAGACAGCAAAGTTGATGATGCATGATGCCTGATGCATATGTCATTACCACCTCCGGGATTTGTCGCTCCGTCGGGTTTTCCCCCGTTTTTTTCGTGGTGGTGGAGATTCTTGTCGTGGCCCTGGTTCTGGTCTTGGGTTTGGGTATGGGTTCACTTTAGGATACCCCCTTCCATGGAGGCTCAAGTCTGGTGGTGACATTGACTGGACTGCTAGATGGTTGGACGGACGGATAGATGGATGGGAGGATGATGATAATGCATGGCTGAGAGTTTTTTTCTCGTTCTTTATTCTGCATTCTGGCTGGCAATAGCATGCGCGCCATGTCATGTACCCGGACCTTTTTCTGTGTTTTATGTATTTGTTGGTTGTACTTTGTGTCTTGTACGAATAAGTTCTCATATCATGTACCACCACCAACCACCTTTGGGGATGGACCGAGTTTTGCTGTGAATGTGTTCTTGTGTTGTACTCTTGTGTGCTGCCCTACGCTAGGAGAGAGAGATTCTCCGGTTGGGTTCAACCCGCTGCACACGCACGCACAGCTTTGGTTGTAGTGACAAGAAGATAGCTTGTTACGTTAATGGACTAATGGACCCCTTCCTGCCTGCCTGTCTGCCTGGAGGATACGACACACACACACACACACACACATCTTGACTGTTGAAGTTAGGGTGAACGAACGAATGAACGACCTTTTGCTCCATGGCAATTGTACTTTTTTATTATCATGTAGATCGTACATCTACCATGACCCAAGGCTTTTGAACTTTGTGTGAATTACCTGCACTAGTCTACTCTACTCCCCACTCCGGGTACATGTATGTCACAAGGCTATTTAGGTTTGCTCCCCGTGTGTATCACACTCCACTCGTTGCCCATTACAACCTGACTTACCACAGCATGAGAATTGATTGATCAATAACACAAAATACAAACCTAACCTACCTTAAACCCCCGCCCAGGGGAGGAAAAAAAAAAGAGGTCTTCGCCTCAATACAGGCATCATCATGTCAATTCAGATTGTGAAAAGTGCAAAAGTATCCTAAGCTTAAATTGCCAAACTACTTGCCAGACGCAGTGTGTGTGTGTGTGTGTGTGTGTGATCCGCCCAGTTCGCTAATAATAATAATAATAATATTCATGAAATAAATTCGTGACAAGGAAATTTCTTTGCATGCTTCAATTATGCCCCCCCAAAAGTCAAGCAAGCTCTTTTTGATAGGCCAAGCGCAGATATCAGCACCAAGGCCGACAAATACAAGCGAGCAAGCAAGTGAGCAGGGCGAGCAAAGTAACATGTAACATGAGAGTTGAGATGGACAAGCACGTCTGCGGCCAAAACAGGTCCGTAGAAACGGGTGAAGAAGGCCGGGTGACGAGCAAAGTCTGACAGCCAGGTAGGGTAGGTTAGGTAGGCATAGAGAGCCAAAAACGCAGGCTGTGTGACAGGTAATAGTAATACTTTTTGATCGAATCGGAGCGAAGGGGAAAGAAAAGACGAGACGGGGAGACGTATGCAAGGGGCTTATTAGAGACAGTATCCACCTTGAACTTGATCGCATCGCCACGTCGTATCCACCGTCTGCTTCCCGTCTCCCACTAAGGATTGGTGATGGAAAACCATCCTCCTTTTCCTCAACAGTGCCGAATCGCCGCTGCAGGAGGTAAGGAAGGAAATGGAGTCCGTCCGTCGGTTGACTGAAATCTGAA
>Ga0247765_1000854_pt1 | contig 19201 bp, 15 predicted proteins | sample UWRJL106311C6_FD_179949 | JGI IMG/M metagenome (GOLD analysis project Ga0247765, IMG submission 179949) | Plant litter microbial communities from Arlington Agricultural Research Station in Wisconsin, United States - UWRJ-L106-311C-6 | ecosystem: Environmental > Terrestrial > Plant litter >... | reverse complement strand
AGGATGTATTATATCGTAGATGGTGGGTTCTGGCTTGTCGTATCCATGGAGAGTTGCCTTCGGCTTCTCTTTGAGGCGGGCGTTGAGGGACCTGATCTTAGCGATATCAATGATGATTGGGAAAGCCCATTTCGCTTTCTAGTCATCACAAATTGGGTTGCTAGCTGGCTTTTTTGGGCTGGCTTTGTGAAGCTTGCCGGTGAAAGGTAAGTGAGCAATTTCTTAGGAAGGTAGCCGATCTGGGCATTATTCCGGCATCACCAGTCGTCTCTCGGTTGACTTGGAATCTTTCTTACGAAATCTACAGGTACTGTCCACCAAACCTACTAAGTCAGGGTGCTATTTGGGTTGCCACGACTGCTTTGGGCTCGTTTTTAGGAGCTAGCGCGTAGCACCGTAGTAGACGTTACATTTTATAAAGCCATACGAAGGGGATACGACAGCAGGAGAGAGCGGCGTTATCCCTCTTCAAGATGAAGGGCACACTCGCGGAGCACATATGTTGCTTCTTCACGCTCTTCGGTCAAGTCTGTGGCAGAGATGTCTGTGATCATGATGTCGAGAAGATGACAGGCAGGCGCTCGAAGCTGTGGTTGAAAGGCATGTGGCACGCGGCGCACTGGTTGGCTTGTTGAAGATCCAGCATGGATTGCTCTGCGTGTCAGAGAGGAGCTTTTGGGAGTGAGAAGACAGCTGGTCTTGGGCGGGTGACGGGGGGTAGGGTGCAAGTCTGACAACGAAGCTGATTCAGCTTCTTCAGTCACGAATGGATGTCAATCTCGCTGCCCGTGGTGTCTCGGCGGGTGGGCCACCATCTTTGCGCCGAGCTGGCGAGGCCGGCCACCCGCTTGGACGTTCTCGTCCAGGCGGAGCATGCTCCCCGGCACCCGAGTCCCAGAACTTCAGCTTTCCGTCTTGGCCGTTACCCCAACATAAAACCGGTGACGGAGCAAAATGCCGAGTTTCCGATGCCCACGCATCTCCAGGGTGTGATCTGCTTCTAGTCGTTGTGCGGCTGTCCGGGGACATGGCCGCTGCCCATGCGCTCTGTTCCTCAGAACCCGGCGAGGATCTGGCAACAAGTCCGACCATGGCTCCACTTGTCCCGCCGCCACAAGAATTCCACGAAGCTCGGCCCAGTCTCAACACGCTGCCGCAACTTCGACGCCCCGTGGGATTTTGCTTATGACGCAGCCATCAAGGGCTACCGGACCAACTGGCGGAAGTTGCAGATTCCCGACGGCGCCAAGGTGTTGCCCGCGCCTACCCCGAGGTTGTATCCATAGACTTAGGATCCTAGCGAGTCAATTAACCTGGCTTTATGACAAGTTTGTCGTGTCAAGTGGTAGTTGTGCTGCCACCCCTTGCTCCACCAAACTCTGCATCTAAAAGCCGGATCCGTTTCTCGGTATAATATATGATTCATCCTGTCGACGATTAGACCAGGTAGCGTCTCTACTTCACCTACCCTGGGAGTCCCATAAGATCTTCCAGCTCAGGGGCAAGCAAAAACGGCCGCACTCTCATAGTCGTCCCGTCACTTCCCGCGATGATAAACTCAGTGTCCTTATGCGCGATAGCAGATAGATATAACGATAAGACGCCCCCTCCTTCCGGGCTTTGTATCGAGAAATCGACTTCCCAATCGGTATTTGACGTTGCCTTCCTCACCCGGATCCAGAAGTGCCTTCCCTCGTAAGTGCGAACCGGGCCGGAGTCTGAGCCTGGGTTAGTAGAGGATTGGCTAGTATCCCCGCCTATAACGGCAAAGGCGGCGCCGTAGGTTAATGCGAAGTTATCTAGTCCACGTAGCCGAGTCGTATCTCCCTAGAGATATCTGGCCAGATCGGGCGAGAGGATGGGCATTACGGCTTGTCTGGGCAAGGTCTACGTCCGGTCCAGTACCTGTTGTAACCAATAATCAGCTATTCGTAGTCTTATAGGGAATAGTTAAGTAGCGAGTAGAAAAAGAAAAGGAGCAGCTGTAGGCACTCACGGGTTTTACTTAGAAAAACCGTTTTCTGTTTAGTATAGTAACGTTTGGGTTTCGCTCGTATATAAGATAGACCTTTCTCCTTACCTTTGCACTTCTAAATACCCTCTACGAGTACGGAAGAATAAGTAGGTGGTTTGGGAAGCGGAAGCGGGTAAAATAGTTGTCGCCCTGGTACGTACTCTGCGCAATAACACAAATGAAGTGAAGATAGATCTCGTCGGGCCGAGACTCGGTCACATTGAAAACGAGTAACTTGTACGTCTCTCGCAGATACTCGAGAACAACGGCGTTTATACGCAACCTAGTATTGGTAAGTTGGAACTTGCGTGATTCCCCGCCCGTATCGTCTTCGTCCGGGTAGCCTTGCTAGTAGTAGCCGCTGTTTGTAAAGACGCTTGGCTGCGGCGCCAAACAGCCGCTCTACTTTGGGTATAAATCGAGGCTATATAAAATGGGCCACGACTAGCAGAAGATGGTGTGGTTGTTGCTATGTCGGATAATCTCCTCCTGCAGCCGGATAAAGGCGCGGCTACCCTCGCTGTAGAGCAGCGGCATGTTAATGCCGAAGAGGCCGAGTAAGCAGTAGGCTGTATCTTCCTCGCGGGTCGTACGGCGGCTAACGGCTCAGGACATACGGCGAGTAACCGTGGCCGCCTAAATGTGGTCCCGGCCGAGGAGGTACTCGGGTTGAATCCGGGTAATGGAGCTAATGGTTCCCGATAAGCTTGTCCGGGTTCCCATAACCGCCCAGGATGCGTTGAGTAGGATAACCTCTTTCGGGGCGAGTAGCTCCTATAGCGTCTAGCCGCGGGTGAACCACCTTGCTCCAGTTAGGTTAGCCTCGCTGTCGCAGTCGCCGAGGTAGGCAAAGCAGGCAGCTGCCGACTGGTACTATACAAATATAAAGTTAATGGCTTCGCTGAGTTCGGCAGAGCTCTCTTTGTTGACGCATACCGTGTCGACCCAGATATGGCTGATATTCGAAATCGAGGACCGTAGGATCTTGTGTCCGGCGGGGAGGATTGTCGTCCAGTTTGTGCGGGCATCGCGAACTAGAGCCGCAAACTGGTTAATCTTCTTGAACCCGGAACTTGATCGAACAGATTGAGCCTTTGCCTCGGCCCGACGCTGTTGTTTCGGAGTCATATCGTCCAATATGCCCAACGAGATGGCCTCGTCGTGATCGCTGAGCTAAAGGTAGTCCTGGAATGAGATTTCGCCCGATGCTTCCCAAGTGTGCGACAGAATCAGGTATTCTGGTATCTGACTGCCGTAAAACTCCACCATCTTCATGGTGTCGATGTTGATCAGACGCATCTTTCCAACCGGTTTTCATTGGCTTGACTTCAGTGTCAGGCTGGCATTCACGTTTGCTCAACGACGCGATTTGAACTGCGCAAATGTCCGTCAACTTGAACAACAAGCGGGGAAAAGCGCTGAGCGGAAGGCAACCATCATTGGAACCCCGCATCTGTCTTGAAACTTCATGGGCTGCATTACCGCCAATCATGGTTCTAGCTTGAATGGTAAAACCACAAGTCCAGAAAAAAATCTCCACCTACCTTAGGTACCTAGGTTTCCACCCTCTCGATCTCCTTCTCAGTCCTCGTTTCTTTTGGGCATTCACAATCACCGCCCTTCGGCAATGAGAATGAAGCGCGAGGCTCCGACAGCCTGGCAGGACAAAACCCGACGGCTTGCATTAGCTTGAAGCGGCGTCGAAACCACCCGGGGGTGTGGTTGGCCAAGTGGTTCTCGAATTCTTCCGCAGCAGGAAACATGGTTGCCCTCAACCTTGTCTAGTAGGTGTCACACCACAAACAACTATCTGCCAATGGACGTTTTAAGGAAGTCTGTGGCTTGCAGGAATACATGGCTCTTGGGCAAAAAGACACCTGTTTGGGCCCGATTTGCCACTTTGTATGACGGCGGGCAATCATTCATGACGAGGCTCTGGGTGGCGGTTCAACACGTGCTCTTAACTGGGACGGACGAATTCGACAAATCAGCCAATCTTCTTCATTCTGTTCAGGTTACAAACAACGCAAATCATCGACGCGTAGGGCTAAGATCGGCTTGGAGGGGCCGCAGTAGGTCGAGGGAAGGCTCGCATGTCGGATGCGGACAAACGGTATATAGGTGCCCCGTCTTCCCCGGAGACGCATACCAGATTCCCCATGTGCAAAAGTTTCAATTTTTCTGACCCATTTGCTTAGGCGTCTCATACGTTGCTCATTACCTAGGTAGCTATCTACCTAGGCACCTACCTACCTAGGATGTCCAGCACATCAGACTGCATCCAGCCTGATACCGATGTTGCCGGCATTGGTGTGAGTTCCCGTTATCTCTCCAACCGGTCACTGGATAAACCTGACAGCAATGCAAGGTCGTGGTAGCATACTCCCTCCACAGCATGCTTGTCCTCTTGATATCCCTCGTTCTTACCTGGAGGCGTCATAACGTCGAGGCCCGCCAGAATACGGAGAACCCGGATTACAGCTTGGCGCCTCGAGTCGAAGCCCTGGGTAGCCTGCTGATGCAGATCATGGACTAGCAGCCCATCCTCGCCCTGGCTTTGCTCGTTGGAGCGTATTTCAAGAGTTCGCCGACCTCGGCTTACCACCTCCGCATGGTGCAGTACCTCATCAACCTCAACACGGTGTCTTATATCATCGCCATTTGGATTCTGCGCCCGCCAGATCCGGATGCCATGGTATCGGATCCTCTCCTTCGTCATCCTAATTGTTGTGTGGATCGTTCCATCTGCCCTGTCCACGTGGTCACAGGGAAACGGCATCCGCACTGAGCTGGGCTGCTTCAAAGACCCCGGATCCGTGGGCGTGGAGGGCAAGGAGTTCTTTTCCGAGCCGCAGATCGGACTGGTCGTCGTTGTGTTCATGATCATCACCATCATCGTGACCGCCGCGCGCTCCATCCGTTCCAAGGTCGAAGCAGCTCAACGAAGAAGAGCGGCAGATCGTGGAAGCGGTGTCAAGAGAACACTGGGGGCCAGAGCGAGGGACCGCTGCACCGAAGCCGGATATCTGATTGGGAAAGCAATCTTTTACATGTACCTTTTCACCATCGGGCTCTTCTTCATCATTAGCAACATCAAGGCTATGCGTCAGCTTCGCGAGCAGTTCAGTCCGTGGACCGGTGACGTTGAGAACGAGTGGGGCTATGGGCAGGTGCTGGCGCTCGCGTTCGTTTTGATGCCGACGCTGGAGTTTGTGGCGGCTTGCATCCGTAAGTTATCTTTTGCCCTTTCGTCCTATAAGTTCAAACGACCTCTTCCTCCTCGAAATGCCGGAGCATTACCCAGCTGACAACAGTCTGTTAGACGGGGTGGTCGAGGTCCCACAGATTAAGACCGTGAGAGGGACTGAGCTGACTCATAAACGACGGGAAGAGAGTGACGGTGGCATTGCAATGGTGGAGAGGAACCATGCAGCTTGAATATACCTTAGGTAGAGAGGTACTCCCTCCGAATACTTGAGGGTGTGAATCGAGTTTGAAACTGCCGGCGAGCTTTCAAGGCTCGCGGAGTACATTCCCCTTACTTAGTACTAAAGATGTGAAAAAAAAAAAAACTCAAGGTATTTGTCGTCCCTCTGTAACCATGCCTGACTGAGATCTATAACTCATGTAATGATCGTTCCCCATGTCAGGGCAGGCTAGTCTACACGCAGCGCCCCGGCCTTCTCGACATACCACGACAAATCGCTGCCCTCTTTCATCTCGAACTCGGTGAATCCGTTGCCCATAAAGCGGAAGGGGTTGGCTGTCCTGTAAGTGATGTTGAAGTCCTCGGCGCGGATATCGCTCAAGATGCGCTGGAAGAGGTGTGCACTGCCGCCAAAGAGAGCTGTGACTCGGCCGTCCTTCTTACCGCGCTTGTACCAGCTACTGCAGGAACCCGTCCACACGAGCGTCTTGTACACCTCGTCGCCGGTGCGCAAGAAGGCCTCCATAACCTCGCGCTTGGGCTGCACGTGGGCAATATCCTCAGTGGCCATCTTGCGGATCTACTAAACGAAGTAGTCGCCCGTCCAGTTAAGCGACTCGACTAGCGACCCGTAACCGCCCAGACAGTTTGGCCCCATCATCATAAAATAGTTAGGATAATTGGGAACCACCACGCTCATGTACAATTGGGGACCCTCGGCCTACTTAGTGTCTAGGTCAGTTAATGTATCGGTACCGACAATAGGGTACCGTAGCCGGTAGCTGACGTTAAAGCCAGTAGCCGCCACAATAACGTCGCACTCGTAGCGCTAACCGTCAGCTGTGTGCATAGCATTCTCAGATACCTCAGTAATAGGGCTATTACTAAAGTAGCAGTTAAGCTGCAGGAGAGACTCGAGGTAGCCCGGACCCGGTATAATATACTAGCAACCTAGCTCCTACTTGGGGATTAGTCTACCTAGTTTGTACGTTATATCCTAGTTAGAAATCTTACCTAGGGGAGCAATTCCTATAGGTTTTATGCCACTTACTATGTTCCATGAAATAAACTTTGGCTAGGGGGCGCTGAAAATGGGCTTCTGAAACTGAGCCGTGGCTGTGATTAGATCATCACTCTGGCTAAGGGATAAATCAGGGGAAGCTCAGGGCGTATCAGCCACAGTTCACCCCAGCTTAGGATTACCAACGAAAAAGGAAAATTTGGTGTGCCGATATTCGTCGCAGACAACCAGGCTGTAGTCCTCGGATTGCCCAGATAGTCCTTCGCTGACAATACCTGCGGCGCTGGAGCTGCGGTTGCGTGTGCGCCAAGCCATAACCATTGTAGGAACCGATAACATGCTGGTATCTTGGCCTGCTGTCTGCGCAGTAGCTCCGGAGCAATATCCCTTTCCAGAGCCTGGTTCTTGGATTTCTGCTGTGCCGCTGTGACAGACCCTTTCCCATAACTCTCATGACTCGCCCTTGCAGCGTGCAACGTCAGGGTCCGTGTAACCTCATCAACAGCTCGTCCGCGCCGTACGCTTCTCAGCGCCGCTGCTACCTTGAGCCCTAGGACCATGGCTATATTATTTGCAGCGGGTTCGCCTATGCGCGCTAGACTGTGAGGGGTTATTCAATATTACCACCCTTCGAAACCATGCTAATCTCATCGAGGTCTAATGTTCAGCGGAGACTTTCATGACGGATGATGATTCGAGGCGGACCGAGGGTTATCATGCAAACTGGGTAGGGTTGATTGTTGAAGTTTCTGTAATCGCCAACTCCTTCACAGCAGACAAGCGTGACGATCCAAGACTCCACGACTGCCCCCTCACTCCCATCGTAGGTTCCAGGAAACAACGTCTAGGGTTTCTTGACCTTGCTTGTCCTGCCGTGCCGCAGACATGCCAGCGTGGAAGAAGTGGCAGGTGGTGCTGCGCGTGAAAGGTGTCGGCTTGATGTTTGACCGTTGACGATGCAATATTGCAACGCTGCACGTATTTAACTTGACCATGACCACGAGTAGCGTACGGCGTAGTACAGATGATTGTTTGTGATTCACATCTCCCTTGAACCTTGCGTTCTGAGTCTCTCCGACCTCGGCGGAGTCTCACCGACTCCACAGGTGGTAAAGGATGCATAAAGGGCGGCTCTTCCACGGGGCTGGATTACAATCTGTATTCTTCCACACACTACTCACTGTGCTCCTCCGCAATGCGCTTCTTCACTGCCCTTATTGCCCTAGCCTCAGCGGCCCTCGCCCTCGAGGACGGCGCCTACTTAACCCACGTCCATCCTAACGGCACAGTGATCTCGTACGACGCTGTCACGGGCGCCTTAGTCGAGACGCTAACCGAGGGTCCCCTCGTCGACAGCTACCGCGAGGCTTTTGCCAACAAGACCCGCGAGAAGACGCGCCGGGAGCTCTCCAAGCGCTTCACATCGTGCTGGGGCACCCCGCTGGATCGCTTCAATGTCGACTTCGCTGTTGGCGAGTTCAAGGCTTACATCGGGTCCTGGGGCAGTGGTGGTTATACCTTGTGCGCGGTTCCCCCGGCAAATGCGTATTATTCGAAGATTGTCGGCCAGGTGCGAATATATTACTGCATCAACACGAACAACTGGTGTGGAAACATCGACCTCGTCGACGTCAACTGGGCCCTTCTCCAGATGGATACCCACTGTGCGCCTTACACGTCCAGCTACTTTCAGTGGGACGGCTCGCCCGAAATTATCGGCAAGGCCCTGGTGACTACGGCTGTCTGTCTTGGCTAGAAAGGGGGGATGGGGTTGGATTGGCTCAATGGTTCTGATCACATGTAACCGCTAAAGGTCACCGCGGTCTCTTCGTTTCTAAAGACATGGTATTTGAAGGAGACTTGGAGTGGATAATAGAACATTGAGTAGATCAAGCGAGCTTAGGCTGCCCGAGGTGGCAACGTTTGCTTACAACAATTGATTTTCTCACATTGTCCGTGGAGAGACAGCCATTCAACAGTTGATAATCCGATCGCTGATTGTCACACCTGCCGCGCCCGGCGCGGTTGCCGACCAAGATTGAGGATGCGGCGCAAGAGACTGCGCAACTCGGACCTCACAAAATGTGGATTCCGGCACTCGCCTTGCCCTGGCAGCTGAGGTCCACCGTCCGCTGTTCAGCCGAGGCTAAGAGCTTGGCTTGGCACTTTCTTTCCTTCGCATAGACATCCCGGGACATGTAAGCCTTCAAGGCCCTGGAGGCTGGGTAGGTATCTTCAACTTGAATCTATTTAATGTACCGAACTTCCAGCACACACTTTGTGTTCTTTCGCGATTCCGTACCTTATCCAAAGTCGGGGGTGATGTCGGACTTAAGCCAATACCTTAGTCAGTCGCCTTGATTGGCCTGAGAAACGGGCGCTTGCGGGGCAGGGCCCGGCTCAGTTAGTTCGATCCTGTCAGCGGGCACCAGTCTGGCGTGCGGAAATCGGCGAAACTCCGCCCCGAAAAGAGGGGTAAAACGCCAGAGCGAATGCCCTCTACAGTTAGAAACGGCCAGATTCAACACAGTTCAACGGAAGCATCAAGATTCGACTCTTTGCATCAGCAGCGTGTGCGCTGCAGTCGGCTAAGGCGCTAGGCGGACCTACATATACAGCGAGGAGGATAAGTTAGTTCCCTACCACTTTGTTGAGAGACACGCAAGCGAAGCTAGGCAGGAAGGGTTCCAGGTCAGGATGGAGAAGTTTGCTGGCACACAGCATGTAGCTCACGCAAGGGGCGACGGCGAGATGAGATACTGGAAGGTCGTAAGTGAGACGTGGGAGGATGGAAAGCTATCATCAACTGGACGCAAGTAGTCCGGGGGGGAGTAAGTCTGCTTCGAGAATAGTTGCTCGCGTCCAGAATTCCGACCCAAGCCCAGGCCAACCTGCTGTACTCCAAATTAGCTTACCCATCCTCGCGACTGTGGTGGCAACAATGCGACAACATTGCGCTTATGACAAAACAGACATGATTTAGATGCTACGATTTAGTTGGGACGACGACCCTGTCCGTCTCATACCAGACCTCTACCGAAAATCCGACTAGGTAGCTTCCGTAGGTAGCTCATACAACACACATCGCAATAAATACCCTTCCCGTATTTCCCACAATGAAGTCCCGACCACAGGAGATCGACGCGGTGGAACGTGTGGTATTCGCACTCCTAGCCGATGCCTTGGGAATGATCACCAACCGGGAAGGTGCTGAGCTGGGGTCCGGACAGGCAGCTTGTTGTACCCGCCGTGCATGTGGGTTTATCGGACATAGAGCGGCGGCTTGGCACGAGATGCGGGACCACAGTCACGAGACCTAGCCCATCTATCAACAAGATACGGGGTTAAGTCCCAAGAAAGCCGCGACCCCAAGCAGCACTGCCCATAAGATGACTGCCACGAGCCAGAGCGCAACCCGAACCTGCTCCCTACCTGCTCACAGCTGTGCCCAAGGTTGAGCTCTCTTCTAACCCTATCCCCACTCGCACAACCACTTCCACACCCGAACCTGAACCCTTGTGATTTATCGTTCACCATGGCACCGTTGCCTTCGACGGGCCTTGGTTTGTTGGGGTACACGTGGCGGCCCAAGAAGGTGTATAACGAGCAGGCTTTTGAGGCCGTGAAAGCGGCCATCAGTAACTGTTCGGAACCTCTGAGTCCACGATCTGCTTGACAGTGTACTGCCTCGAGAGTTGAGCTAGCCTTCATTCAGTCATCTTGCACCACCCCCACCTTGTAGCAATTGGACTCTGTCCGCTACTACGATCTGTTCTTTACCTCGGTCACCACGGTGTACCAGGAGCAGGCCGTAACACTTACACCCTGTTTTCTAATAATTTAAAGTGGGGCAGAAAAATCATTCTTACAATGAATTGGGAATAAGGGATAGGGTGAGCAAACAGCAGCAGGTGATGGCCGAGGTGAGCTCGCCGATGGACCACATGCTGGAGGCGCTGTTCTCCACGGGGAAATCCTCAAACAACTTGAGATAACGGATGCGGACAATCGAGTTGATGACAGTGCTTTGGGGGATTTAGCATGGGGCGGTGGAGGTGGGATGGAGGAGAGACGTACAAGAATCCCAGGCGGAAAATACCAACAAGGATGATTCTCTGTTGCTTCGCGAGTTGGAGTTTCTAGATAGCGGGGTGAATCGCTTATTGGGTCATAAGGGAACGCAGCGACTCGTGATTCATTCCGCTGATGTTGAAGACTTGTATATCTAAGGGCCGTCCACTCAAAGAGATTGACAAGCTGTTTGACAAGCGAATCAGCGTGAAGGACTTCTCGACGTACGAGTGCCAGTGCACGAGGCGAGCACATGAGATTGTGACGCAAAAGGTTCTATAGACGAATGTTGAGCATGTGAATAAGGAATTATGGTGTTGTTTTTAGAGTCGAAGGAGGGAGAGTCTGAGTTGAGCGATGTATTTTCCATTACTTATGCTCCAAATTAAAATCCGAGTTCAGATATGGAATCACGCGAGTCAACCTATCATTAGCGTACCTTACTTGACATTATAAGATTAACAGGGGATCAGAAAACGAAGTAATGTTGTTAAAAAAAAAAAAAAAACAACCCGCCCTTGTACAATTCCAAGTCATTGTCCCAGCTTCGGCAAAATCAGCCCCTCAACTCCCTAAGCTCCCCACCCCCCCTCTCCAACCCCAACTCGGCCGGGCCACCACGATACCCGTACTCCCTCTCCTTCGGCGACCCCACCGCCGTCGGGGCCGCTGAAGAAAACTGCGACATCCTCCCAGTATTAGGATCCGTCGAACTCGGCTGCGACGTGGAATGAAGCCACGCCACCTGCTGGCTGCTCGGCGTCCCCGAGATAGCGGTAACCTGCTCTTCAGAGGACGCCTTACGCAGGCTGGCAGAGCTAGGCTAGTATGTCGCTGTCGCTGCGGGCTCGCTGCGCGGGTGGACCGGCTGCTCGGTAGGTTGATGGGCGTACTGCGATGGGGCTGGAGCTGGGGCAGGGGCTTGGACGTATGTCATTCCGGGTTGACCTGGATTTGGTAGTGCTATGTAAGGCTGTTGAGCAATAAGAGGAAGAGGATAAGGGGCCTCCGGTTGCTGCGTTTGGCCGCTGCGTCGGCCCCAGCGGAAGGCGAACAGGATGGCCAGGATGATGAGGGCCAGTCCGGCCAAGCCGCCTACCACACCGCCTGCGATGGCGCCTGGGGATGTCTTTATTCCTGTCTCTGTGGAATCGCAAGTGTGCGAGACGGTCGTTGTTATGGTGGTGTATGGTGTTGAGGTGCTCGTACAGCCAGCGTCCCACCCACTCGGCGTATCGGAAAGCGTTTGAACACCGCTGAACATATTATTCCCGCAAGCAAAGAAGGTAAGAAGGCTCGTAGTCGCGCCGGCAGGCGCGCTCGAAACAGCCGTGACGCAAAATGGATGCGCAATCTGACTGCAGCATGTCGTGTAAGGGTCGGCCAGAGTCTGGGACGCGCACACCAAATACCCCGCGCAGGCGGTCCAGTACACCGCCGGCGTCACATCGCAGCCCCGGGCGGAGCAGCATCCGAGGTACCGGCCGGATGTCGCGCAGTGGTAGGGCGAGACGCAATACAGCGGGTCGCCGTTGAAGAAGTATCCGCATGTTGCGGTGGGGCGTGAGAAGCTGCAGTCGGCTTGCTGGCGCTTGGCCAAGAGGTCCACGCCAGGCAGATGTGGGGAACTCGTTGGCTTCGGCGGAGATGCCTTATCACTGCTCCAAGTCGCAGTTTGGTTTGCAGAGGGCTGACAGCGCGGCCGGAACCCCGGTGCCTGGAGATTGCGATTCATGGCTGGATGGGGTTGAGGCCAGAGATGAGTGTGGTGGAACAGGAGTGAGCTCGTTGACCTCAGGGGGTGACCGCAAGTACACAGATAATATTGCCCATCTTCTTGTCTTCGGATGTGCGACTCGCCATGCGTTATTTTGACTCGTCGTGTGACACACTCCCAGGGCGGATTGGGTGATGCATTGTTGCGCGGCTGGACGAGGCTTGCAGGAGTGTGCCTCGACGATTGCCAAAGCGCGACTAGTGCTACGGTGGGAACCAACTGTGACGAAGTGCGTGATGGATCTAGTTGCGCTTGGCCTGGTGCGGGAGCAGAGTCTTGCGTCCCAAACTGGAGTCTCAGCACTCTTGGAGAGAGAGCATTTTTTACCACACAGTGAGATCATTCGATTTCCGCAGCACCTGCGCTGCAGTTGGGCCCAATGTGTCACGGTGCGAAAATCTTTGACTATCCGACCTTAGGTAATTACGTGGAGGGCGAGTCTAACGTATGGAGAGAGTCGTCGCTGTCGGAATACCAAGCTGACCCCAGAGGAAATGCAGGCGGCCCAATCAAGCCTGGATTTTGGTTGTGCAAGAATAATACTTTCTCTCCAATTGGCTGCGTGACTGCCTTCATTGAATGCACACGTTCAAACCTGCAGAACATCCTTGTCCGCCCATCGACGGCGGACCAACTCCCCACCTTTCATCACCCGGCCCAGCGCGGTCACGCACGGCAAACCTCGGCGGACGACGGCGTTCTGTTGCCAGCGGCACTTTCTCTGGCACTCTATTTTTGTGCTGATAGGTGTCAGTGGGATGGTGCCGGGCGGCATGGCAGCGAAGTGGAGGTCCCTTGGCGTGTCGGGACGCCAGCAGAATGTCTGCCGGCGGGCCGAAGTGGACGATGGTGTCGGCACTGACGCGGTGACCCCGGTATGCCCATAAGTCTTTGTTTGTGGGTTAGGAAGGTCCGAAAATGGGATCTCTGAGTCCCGAAACTGGGACCCCGGAATAACGCCAAGATAGTGTTGGGGGGGGCGCAGCCACGTGATTAAGTGGGTTCCCCAAAATTGCTGGCGTCGCTTCGTTCGGCAGGCGGGGCTAACCGCTCGGGGGGCCGCTGTGCCTCACTTTCGCTCTTGGCAATTTCAGGTCTTATAGAAAGAACTTTTACGGGTCCGGACTGAGCTTATTTAGTAGACTGGATTGCTGACTTCGTGGTTTACAAGGGCGGAAGAGAGGCCCAACGAGCAACTGAAACATAGGTCTGAAAGAAGATAGTCTCTACCACTAGATGCGGTAGGGGCTTAAATTTCCCGCCCATAGGAACCCATGGGTACCCAAATTTTTTTTGGGGTACCTATAGGCGGGATAGGTAAAAGTAGGTTTAGGTAATCATGACCTATAGGTCGTTGGTACCTATAGGAAATAGTACTACTATAATAATCCTTGGATAATTATAATAATGTTTAAATAATGGTAAAAATCCTTAAAAAATAGTAAAAAAGCAGAATTTAAATTGTTACAAATATATTATATTATTAATAAAGCTATAACCTAATTAGTAGTTTTTATTATTAAAACTAGTAACTATTTTAATAAGGGGTATTTTATTATTGAAAAAATATTTAATTTTAGTTGAATGTTAAAAGAAGAATCTAATTTTTACAATTCGAGACCTACTAGGTGTTGATGAAGCTATGGGTCACAATGGTGATGGTGGCAAGTCATGGAGAAGAAGATGGATGAGTGCTTGATTCTTCTATCTAAGAGAGGGCGAGCCGTGGTTATTATAGTTGTGACCCTCGGCCCATTGGCCTCTGGCAGAGGCCGAAGGCCGAGGTGCCGAGGCGCTAAAGCGCTGTGGCGTTCTTAGTGTGGTAGAATACGAGGTTTTATTGCAGGGCCTTGTTGTGCTGTGCAGCGGGCTGCACAGCATTGTTATACTGCTGCACAACATTATGCTACTGTACAGCACAAGTACTGTATAGTATGTTTATTCCCAATATACCCCCGTAGACTAACGTCTAATTTATTAGGCTTTGGCTATCTCTTTTTTTGTATTTTTGTAAAGGAAAAATTGAAAAACCTTCTTTATTTAAGGTAAATACCTTATAGAGGAAAAATTTAAAAACCTCGATTATAAAAGGAAAATCCTTATAGGTGGATAAAAAACCTTCTTTATTATACCCCCGTATTAATATTATTAGTATCTTTCTAAACCGATTTTTTCTTTCCATAAGGTAAGAGCGGGGCCGGCTATGGGTTTTGTAAGTGGGTTAGCTAGTTGTTCTTTTGTATTTATATATAGTATTTTTATTTTGTTATTTTTAACTAGTTCCCTTATATAATGGTATTTTATATTAATATGCTTAGTTCTTTTATGAAATTCTGCGTTATGACCTAGTTTTATAGCTCCTGTGTTATCTTCTATTATTACAGGTATATTTATAGGTATATTAAGGCTAAGTACCGTATTTAAAGAGGTTATTGTATTTTGTAGGTAGATGACTTCCTTGCTGTATTTTGTTATAGCTATATATTTAGCTTTAGTACTTAATAGAGTAACTGATTTTTGCAATATAATATACCAGCTTATTAGGTTATTTCCCAAGGTGGTTATATATCCTATAGTAAATTTGCGGCTATTTATGTAGTTTCCCTAATCGGAATCGCTATAAGCTTTTAAAAACAAATTATTATTATTAATTCCGTTATAAATTATACTAAGGTCTGGGTATTTATTTAGGTATGCAAATATATTATTTATTACTTTAAAATGTAATATACCAGGATTTGAATAGTATTTTATATAGTATTATACTGAGAATACTATATTTAATTTTATTTTTAAAGCAAGGTATAGTAGTAATCTTATGTATTTTTGATATATAGTTATTTTAGCTTGGGTTACTTTATTATCATTTCCTTGTAGTTTTTTAATTAGAAGTAAAGAGCTTTTAGGATATAGGTTATTTTTATTATATTTTTCTAATATATTTCTTATATAGTTATTTTAATATATATATAATTTTTTATTCTTATAGTTTATTTTGATATTTATTCCCAGAAAGGTATTAATCTTACCAAGAGCTTGTAATTTTATATTATTTTTTACATTATTTATTTGTACTATTATTTTGTTAGGGTTTGGGCCTGTTATTAATATATTATCTATATAGTAGAGGATTATACTTTTAGTTATTGGGTTTATAAATACTCCTTTATTGTGGTTAAATACGGTATATCCCAGTTTATTTAGTATTTTAAACAGGTATTTATACCATAGTCTAGGTGCCTGTTTTAGGCTATAAAAAGCTTTTATTAATTTGCAGACTTTATTTTTATATTTATTATTTATATAAAAACCAGTTGGTAATTGTACGTAGATCTTTTGATCTATATATATATGTATAAAAGTATTTTTAATATCGTATTGTAGTATTTTCCAATTATTAGAAATGGCTATAATAAATGCTATACGGTATGTTTCTAGTCGATAAACTGTGGAGAAAGTCTCTAAGTAGTCTAGGAATTCAACTTAGTTAAACCCTTGAACTACCTATCTGGATTTATATTTTATAGTGTTATTATTATTATTATTTTTCTTTTTATATACCTATTGGCCACCCAGGGATATTCTATCTGGAGGTAGATCTACTAGCTCCTATGTATGTTGATTTTCGAGCTTAGTTATTTCTTTACGTATAGAAATATTCCACTCTTCTTGTTCTGGTCCTGTTATTGCTTGTTTATACGTGGAAGGCTCTTTATTTGTATCTTTTATATGAAGTATATCTATAATATTTGTGATATTATTTATAAGAATTCTTTTGAATTGATTATAGTATTTGTTACTTTTTCTGGGTATTTTTATAGTTATTTTGGGTGTAGAAAGGGCTATATCTCTATTAGAGTTTATACTACGTGTTTGGGACTTTGTTATTATTGTTCTTGATCCTGTATTATTATTATTATTATTATTATTATTTATTTTATCGTTATGTTCTTTTATGGTAAAGCCTTGTGATTGTTCATTGGGTTCTTTAAGAAGGGGTATGTTATTTATTTGTTTCTTAGTAAGAAACTGTCCTTTAAATATTTTTATATCTTTTGATTAGATTATCTTTTTATATTTCAGGCTGTATATTTTATAATTATTATTATTTTCCCTGTATTTAATTAGGATACCTTTTTCAGCTTATGCTTCTAATTTAGATCTTTTAGGACCTTTTATTTTATAGTATATTATTGAGCCCCAGATCTTTATATTATTAATATTGGGTTTTTCGTTATATTTTATTTCATATGGGGTTTTAAAATTCAGGGTACTATGAGGTATTCTGTTATAGATATATACAGTGGCTAAAATAGCTTTACCCCAGAGATATTTAGGTACGTTGGATTTTATGAGCATTACTCGTACCTTGGTTATTATAGTTCTGTTTATTCTTTCTGGTAGTTTATTACTTTCAGGTGTATATAGTGGATTTAGTTGTATTATTATCCCTTCTTTTCGGAGGTATTTATGAAGTGTTTTATATTTTGTTCCGTTATTATACTGGAAAACTCTTATTTTATATCCTTTCAAATTATTCTCAGCTGTAGTTTTAAATTCCAAAAATACAGAATAAACTTCTATTTTATTTACTAAAAGTCGTACTTCTAGGTATCTGGAGTTTTTATCAAGAAATGTTATAAAATATGCTTTATTATTATATATTTTTATTTTGAATAGATTGTATAGATTACTAGATATCTTTTCCAAGTAGTTATATTATATTTTATTATTTTTGGATTGTTTATTTCTTTGATTTGGCAGCTCGGCTTGTATACAAATCTTACAGTTTGAGCAGTCCAAATTATCTTTATAAGTATACTTGGAGGTGGTATTTTTTATAAGATTTCTTAGATTCTTTTTATTAATATGTGCAAATCTTTTATGTAGTATATCCATAGTTATATTTATAGTATTATTTTCTAGCTCCACAGGTAGAAAGTATAAACCTTACTTAATATAGGCTTTTGTTATAATATTATTATTTTTTGTAATTATTATCGTATTATTTCCACTAATTTAGAGGATATCTGGTAGTAGAGTTGTGGTAGCTATTATATTTATTCCAAGTTCTGGTATATAGTAACATTTTCTTAATATTACCACTTTATTGGTATCAGAAAATCGTATTATGATACTTCCTTTACCTTACATATTTAGGGTTTTTACTTTACCCCAGCCAATACGGTGGTTTATTTATTTATAGGAAGTGAACCAAGATTTATTAATTATTACATGGACTAATACCCTAGTATTAAAGATGAAATTGTATTTATATACAATCTAATTATATATATCCCCTATTAATTTAGTAATTAGATTAAGAGCCTTTTTCAATTATAAACCAAGGTTTAAAACTACTTGATTATTAATTATGGTTTGTATAAGTTGGGGATTATAGTTATTTACCTCAAGTATGTTTTCTTTAGGTTGGTTTAAATTTACATCCTTTAGCTCAATATTAGTTTCTTTTTCAGAATTAGATTTTGTCAAAAAGTTGATTTAGCTTGCCATTATAGCATAAATTCTTTCTTCTCTTTTCTTACAAGAGTGTTTTTCTTTCCAAGCTTTCTTCTAAACCCTTTGGTTATCCTTTGGCTTGGAAAAGTCTTTCCAGCCTTTAGGGGCTTTCTCAAGGTATAGAAAAGCATAGTCGGAATCAGTATAGCTATGTAATTTACAGTATTTACAGAATATTATTATAGTATTTTTATTCTTCTAGCTTTTAATATGCTATATAGTTCTTCGGCTCGAGACTTGGAGTCTTTTTGCCTTATCTAATAGGTTGGCTGTCAGACTTTCCCAATTATAGGCCTTAGGATCCACCCGTAGGCTTTGGGTAACCTGGCTTATAAAAGCATTATATTTAGGATTAAGGTTCTAAAGTAGATATGCTATAATAGTAATTTCAGGTATAACTAGTTCTTAAGCAGCTAGGTTGTCTAAAATAGACTTTAGCTTACTAATATAGGCTTTTATAGATTCAAAATTAAACTAAAACGCCTGAAAGAATTACTGCAATAATAGGTATTTGCTTGTAAAACCATTAGCATTATAAAGGTCTTTCAGAATCTTCCAGGCCTCAAAGCCGTTAGTACAGGCTTGAATATGATTGGCTGTATCGTATTTACACATCAGGATTATATCCGCGAGAACCTTTTCTTGGATTCTATCCTATATGTTATTAGCGCTTAGAATAGCACCTTTAAGGCCTTCGCGTAGCAGGTACGCTTATGCCATTATAGCCCAGCCCTGATAATTTTCAGAGCCTTTCAGCTTGGTTATTTGCCCTAGCTTTGCAGCCATGGTGGGCGAAAAAAGTAATACGGTGGGGAGTTGAACTCGCAACCTTTCCAGGAGGAAACCACATGCCTAAATAGGCATTATTACCAACTTGACCACACACGCTTGAAAACGTAGTTGTGTTAAGTGGTTATATAGTGTGTAGTGTAGCTGCAAATAATTGCAGGTGCGAAAAGGGAAGGTTATATGCAGTGTGTATGGGGAAGATGGCTTGTGATGGCCAGTGGTTGAGATGAAAATTGAGGTGGTCGGCGACGACGATGGTGATAATGGAAAATTGTGGTGGTCGGCGACGACGATGGTGATAGTGGAAAATTGTGGTGGTCGGCGACGACGATGGTGATAATGATTGTGACCAAAGATTGGCTGGCTTACGCCAATAAAGAGATATGAAACGGCTCCGGGCTCATAACCTGTTGATTAAGCTATGGGTCACAATGGTGATGGTGGCAAGTCATGGAGAAGAAGATGGATGAGTGCTTGATTCTTCTATCTAAGAGAGGGCGAGCCGTGGTTATTATAGTTGTGACCCTCGGCCCATCGGCCTCTGGCAGAGGCCGAAGGCCGAGGTGCCGAGGCGCTAAAGCG
>Ga0247765_1000853_pt1 | contig 19234 bp, 13 predicted proteins | sample UWRJL106311C6_FD_179949 | JGI IMG/M metagenome (GOLD analysis project Ga0247765, IMG submission 179949) | Plant litter microbial communities from Arlington Agricultural Research Station in Wisconsin, United States - UWRJ-L106-311C-6 | ecosystem: Environmental > Terrestrial > Plant litter >... | reverse complement strand
TCCTCTTTTTTGTTTTCCCCTCCCTTTTTTCGCTCTTTTTTTTTTTTTTTTTTGGGCGAACGAGGCCGACTCTCGTCTCTGGGTAGCAGACGCCTGCGTTATGGCCCCTTCGTATATCAAAGTCCCCTCGAAAGAGGAGGCGACACAATCGGGGTCTTTGTTAGCTCCAGCGGCGCACATGGCGACCACAACCCTCAAGGTGGAGGGCATGACGTGAGTTCTAACGGGCGCCCCTTTCGCTGACGTTGAGCTCTGATTCAATTACAGTTGTGGCGCATGTACCTCGGCAGTTGAAGCGGGCTTCAAAGATGTTGCGGGTGTCGGGAGCGTTTCCGTCAGTCTGGTTATGGAGCGAGCCGTTGTGATGCACGATCCCGAACAAATATCCGCCGAAAAAATACGAGGTATAATTGAAGAACGAGGGTTTGATGCAGAGGTCTTAGCCACAGACCTCCCGTCGCCCGTCGTTGCGCGATCGTCGCTCTATTTTCCCAATGCCGATGATGTGTCGGCTCTCGTCGTTACAACCGTTGCAATCGAAGGAATGACATGTGGAGCCTGCACCTCAGCCGTTGAGGGAGGGTTTAAGGATGTCGCCGGTGTGAAACACTTCAGCATATCCCTTCTTGCCGAAAGAGCAGTGATCGAGCACGACCCAACACTCTTGACGGCCGAAACGATCCGCGAAACGATTGAGGATCGCGGATTCGGCGCGACTTTGGTGGAGAGCAAGGAGAAACAGCCGGAAAAAAGGAATGAAGCGCGCGGTGTGGCGTCTTCAAGCATGACAACCACTGTCTCCATTGAAGGTATGACCTGCGGCGCTTGCACATCGTCGGTCGAAGCTGGTTTCAATGGCGTCGATGGTCTTTTGCACTTCAACATTAGCTTGTTGGCCGAGCGCGCGATGGTCGCCCACGATCCAACGAAATTGACCGCCGAGAAGATTGTCGAGATCATCGAGGAACGGGGGTTTGATGCTAAGATCTTGAACTCTGTAGCCGATGGGCGTGCCCAGTCGACTGGTACGTCGAGCGTTCAGTTCAAAATATACGGGAATCTGGATGCAGAGGCAGCAACTGCTTTGGAAGGGAAGTTGATATCTCTCCCTGGCGTGAACAGCGCCAGCCTGGCCTTGTCGACATCCCGGTTGACCGTTACGCACATCCCCGGGGTTGCGGGGCTTCGAGCCATTGTGGAAGCTGTTGAGGCTGCCGGTTTCAATGCTCTTGTTGCAGACAACGACGACAACAATGCCCAGCTCGAATCTCTTGCAAAGACTCGAGAAATAAACGAGTGGAAACAAGCCTTCAGGGTGTCGGTGTCTTTCGCTATCCCGGTCTTTCTTATCAGCATGATTATCCCTATGTGTATCCCGGCACTGGATCTCGGCAGACTCATAATTCTTCCGGGCTTGAACGCTGCAGACGTCGTTTGTCTTGGTCTTACGATACCTGTTCAGTTCGGGATCGGCAAGCGCTTTTATGTCTCGGCTTATAAGTCCCTTAGGCACGGTTCCCCTACCATGGATGTGCTGGTTGTCTTGGGCACATCGTGCGCCTTCTTTTTCAGCGTCATGGCTATGTTGGTCTCGGTTCTGATTTCACCACACACCAAACCCGCCACCATCTTCGATACAAGCACTATGCTTATTACCTTCATTTCCCTCGGTCGCTTTTTAGAAAATCGGGCAAAGGGCCAGACGTCGAAGGCCCTGTCAAGGCTTATGTCTCTCGCGCCATCCATGGCTACCATCTACGCTGATCCCCTAGCTGCTGAAAAAGCTGCAGAGCAGTGGGAGAGCTCCGAGGTCTCTGGAGTACCGAAAACCCCTCGGGACGGCAACGCCGCCGAAGAGAAGGTGATTCCCACTGAACTCATCCAAGTGGGTGACGTTGTAATTCTTCGACCTGGCGACAAGATCCCTGCCGATGGTGTCATGGTCAGGGGAGAGACCTATGTGGATGAGAGCATGGTGACGGGTGAAGCGATGCCTGTTCAGAAGACAAAAGGCAGCAACCTGATCGGCGGCACCGTCAACGGCCACGGGAGGGTCGATTTCCGGGTTACCCGGGCTGGTCGTGATACTCAGCTCAGCCAGATTGTCAAGCTCGTGCAAGATGCTCAGACCACAAGAGCTCCTATTCAGCGTCTCGCCGATACGCTAGCTGGGTATTTCGTCCCAATGATCCTGTTTCTCGGCCTGATGACTTTCTTGGTCTGGATGATCCTGAGCCACGTTCTCGCGAACCCGCCCAAGATCTTTTTGGAGGAAGCGAGCGGCGGCAAGATCATGGTCTGTGTCAAGCTCTGCATCTCGGTCATCGTTTTCGCCTGCCCTTGTGCGCTCGGCCTCGCCACGCCCACCGCAGTCATGGTGGGAACTGGAGTTGGAGCGGAGAATGGAATTCTTGTCAAGGGCGGCGCTGCCCTGGAAACAACCACCAAGATTACCCGAGTTGTTTTGGACAAGACTGGAACAATCACTTACGGAAAGATGAGTGTTGCCAACGTCGATATCGTTTCCATCTGGCGAGATAGTGAATGGCGAAAACGGATGTGGTGGACTATTGTCGGTTTAGCTGAGATGGGCAGTGAGCACCCAGTTGGCAGGGCCGTCCTAAACGCGGCCAAGACAGAATTGGGACTGGGCACCGAAGGAACGATTGACGGCAGTGTTGGTGACTTTGCTGCGGCTGTTGGTAAGGGCATCAGCGCATACGTTGAGCCAGCAACTTCAGGCGAGCGGACTCGGTACAAGGTCCTCGTTGGCAATGTCCACTTCCTTCGCGAGAACAACACTGAGGTCCCGGAGGAGGCGGTGAATGTCTCGGAACAAATCAACGTAGCCGCAGCCGAGTCCCGAAGCAAGGCGTCTACGACACCGACGGCCGGAACGACAAATATATTCATCGCCATCGATGGCATCTATGCTGGTCATCTATGTCTCTCTGATACCATCAAGGAGGGTGCGGCAGCAGCCATTGCCGTCCTTCACCGCATGGGCGTCAAAACGTCGATGGTGACTGGTGATCAGCGCAGCACTGCTGTTGCCGTCGCCGCTGCTGTTGGCATTGACGTTGATGATGTCTTTGCTGGCGTGTCACCGGACCAGAAGCAAGATATCATTCGGAGGCTGCAAGAAGATGGGTCTGTTGTAGCGATGGTGGGCGACGGAATCAACGACTCACCTGCACTAGCAACTTCGGATGTAGGTATCGCCATGAGCTCCGGTACCGATGTTGCCATGGAGGCTGCCGATGTGGTACTCATGCGGCCGAACGACCTCATGGATATCCCCGCTGCGCTCCATCTCGCTCGTACCATCTTCCGCCGCATCAAGATGAACCTAGGCTGGGCGTGTTTGTACAATGCCGTCGGGCTGCCGTTTGCCATGGGCCTCTTCCTCCCGCTTGGCTACCACCTCCATCCCATGGGTGCTGGAGCTGCCATGGCAGCAAGCAGCGTCAGCGTCGTTCTTAGCAGTCTGTTACTGAAATTCTGGTCACGACCTAAATGGATGCAGGACGCGGCACTGGAGTATAGTGCTAGCGGCATTATTCGACGTGGCCGCGGCTGGGGCATTGACGGGCTTGTCGTACGCGCCCAGGAACTTATGGGCCGGGCAAGGTTCGGTGTCAGCAAAAAGGATGATGTGGGATACGTACCATTGGCGAATCTAGACGGGCCGGAGGATACTGTTTGAAGGAGAAAAACCCTCGCAACTGACCAACTTGATTGATGCTATGCCGGAGTTACTCAGGGGGGGCAGGGGCGGTTCTTAGTCAAATCCGCGCGCTAGTTTGCACCGTTTCGATCTACAACTGTTTGGGGTGTTTGGGTGTTTGGGTAGCGGCGTTTGAGAGAGAAAGCACTGCAAACCCTGCTCGGGCATTTGGTCGTTTTCGCTGAACTTTTTTTTCTTTACCTACTATGTATATGAGATACCGGCATGTGAATGCTTTTTGCGCATTTGATATCCTGTGGGGTAGGAGGAAGGGAGAGGAATGGTTTGGAGGAGCTGGGCGACAATGGGGGAGGAGTGTTACGCTTTAGATAGCAGCAGCATCGCTGAATCAAGTTGGTATATATTCTTTTGTGGAAGCTGTCTGCTCTCGTTGAGATATACACATAGGCGACGGTCGCGCTGGTAAGTTTAACGTTGATTCAAAGGTGAGGTGCTCTGTACTTCAACTGCTACTATGTCTATGTGGGGTATGGTACGTAAGTAGGTGGGTAAGCAATTCTGCGAGTGATTGCGATGCAGCGTTCAGGACACCTGCAGGCCACATGTGTATGGTTATAGGTTGAGTCCATGGAGCTCACGACTCATTTTCTCAATGAGGCTGGGCTGGGTTTGGGTATCTGCCAGGTTGAGGGTTGGTTGTATGTAGGGTTGGTAGCCTTAGATTCATTCACTTGTATATTGGAATTGTGTTGGTTGGAGCTGGTAGGCACCTCGTCCCGATGTTCAGAGCCAGAGTTAGACCAGGCTGAGTCACCCGTAATCCGCCGCTCATCTTCCGTGTTCCTCTAACAACAAAACCCAGGCCTCTATCGTCATCATCACTCTCATCGTCATCGATGCCCACCTACTACCTATGTTTCAGTTGCCAACCTCCGCTCTGTCTACGATTCGCATAAATAAACTGATCTCACTCTGTGTGGATTCGAAAATTACCATTATGACTGATCAGTTACCCCATTCCAACGTCATGACATGCCCAGCTCTACACATGTCCCCGCTCCAAATCCTCACCATACTTAACCCCGCCCGCCGCAAAGCACTGCACGCCCTCCTCGTCGAAATCACGCGGTGGATGCGCCGGCGCATCGAACTCGATACAAGAAGCAATCCTCCGCAGCTAGTCCGCGCCCGCAGCGCGGCTCTCGCGCATTTTGATATCTGGAGGAGGGAAACGCTGGCAAACGCGAAGGAGGTGCTGTTGAGGGAGGATGATGATGCGGCTGTGGAGCAACGGAAAAGGAGGGCTGCTGAGAAGAGGTGTTTGGAGGGTGGGGAACGGGGGGCCCCGATTAGCTTCGCGGAGGGGGAGGGCGAGGAGGAAGGGCAGCGTCAGGGTTGGGCTGAGAGTCAACGTCGGCGCTTGCATGATATATACCCCCCTGTGGCGACCCGGCTGGCCACCATCCCCTACCAGGACCGCGAGGAGACGCTGAGCTGTGTGTTACTCCTGCTGCTTTCGGCTGGGAAATACCCCGCTGAATCGAGGACGCTGGCAGTATGTTTGGTCTCAGCGCTGGATTTGCCAGTGGAGGTGCTGGATATGGAAGAGTATGAGGTTGCGAGGCTGTTGCTGGATGAGTCGGAGAGGGTGAGCAAGCAGGGGTTGTCGGCAGAGGCGGAGGCGCAGAAACGGAGGCAAGAGAATCAGGCGAGTCGGTTTCTCAAGGTCGGGCTAGCATCGGCGGCTGGAGCGGCGCTTATCGGGATTACGGGGGGGCTGGCGGCGCCGGTGGTCGCAGGGGCGATTGGGGGTTTGATGGGCACGGTGGGCTTGGGAGGGGTGGCGAGCTTTTTGGGTATCTTCTTTATGAATCCAGCGTTGGTGGGGGCGTTATTTGGAGCGTTGGGGGCGAGGATGACGGTATGTTGTTTTCTCAACAGAAGGGGCGCGGACGTTAACTGACTTGGGTTCAGGGGGAGATGGTCGACCAGTACGCCAAAGAAGTTGAAGACTTTCGGTTTATACCTATTCGAGGGCGGCCAAGAGACGCAGCGCAGGGCCGACGGCTCCGAGTGACGATTGGCATCAACGGTTGGCTCGACTCCAGAGACGATGTCGTTAAACCCTGGAGATTCATTGGTTCTGATTCCGAAGTATTCGCCCTCCAATACGAAATGGACAGTCTTGTCGGCCTTGGCAGATCTCTAAAGAACCTTGTCACGTCTTCCTCATGGAATTTTGTAAAGGTTGAGATCTTGAAACGGACTGTCCTCGCCACGCTCTGGTCCGCCCTTTGGCCTGCTTACCTGCTCTCCATGGCTGCCAGCGTTGACAACCCCTTTTCTCTCGCCAAGAACCGCTCGGAGAAAGCCGGCAAGATCCTCGCTGACGCACTCATAAACAAAGTTCAGGGCGAACGACCAGTCACATTGGTGGGCTATTCCCTCGGAGCAAGGGCAATCTACTCATGTTTGCAATCACTAGTTGAACGCCGTGCGTTTGGCCTGGTCGACTCGGTCGTTCTGATCGGTGCACCCGTTCCGTCAAATCGGGACCACTGGATGATGATGCGGAGCGTTGTGTCCGGGATCATGTTCAATGTTCATTCAGAGAACGACTATCTGCTTGCCTTCATCTACCGCGCCACATCGGTCCAGTTAGGAGTTGCTGGGCTGCAGGAGATTGACCAAGTCGATGGGGTGGTGAACCTCGACCTAAGCGACTGCGTTCAAGGTCATCTGCGTTATCCGGAGCTCATTGATCGTATTCTTGCCCGGTGTGGCTTCCCCATGACCGAAGGGGCTGCGATGGGTCCGATTGAACGGGATGACAACGAGATATTGTCCCAGTCAAACACTCCCAGGTCCGGACATGCCAAATATCTGATCGAGCCCGATATTCTGTTGCCCGGCCTGGGTAGGGCGATGCCGACGGAACCGCTCACAGAGCCCCCCGGCTTGGGAATACCACAGCCAGGAGTATCTCAGTCAAAGATCTCAGAGCCCGAGGCCCCCATCCAAAGCTCCTCACCCCGTCCCGCTACAAACACTTGCAACAGAAAAACCTCATCAGCCCCTCCCATAACACACGCCTTTAACAAACAAGCATTCAGCACACCGCCATCCGCTTTTACATCGTCATCCTCACTACCAATTGCATCAAGGTCCACTGCCACAACCTATAACGTTTTCCACTCACAGATGGATGACACTAGCATTCCCAGAGAAGACTTCAACTTTGGTTCCGACAACGAGCAGGGCTGGGACTGCGCCATCACAATGGTGGATAATGAAAGCAACGACGACGATGGAAGTGACCTTTCGCATTTAGAGCCGACGCCTGATTAGTTAATGCGAACCACGATAAGGATGGCTTCGGGCGGCTGGGACAGCCTTCGGCTGAGGCGTTGCCAGTATAGGGCAGGTAGGGAAAATACGCAGCAGAAACACGCGGGTTCGCAGAACTGGACATATAAATTGATGCCCCGTTTGGGCACACTATTGGTTTAACGCTAAGAAAACCAAACCATCCATGTCCTGAACAATGTTGTGTACCCCGCCGCTCTGACTAGTATTTACTCATCGTCATCCCCATCTTCGTGCTCTTCCCCGTGCTCTTCTGCATCTTCGTCGTCGTCGTCAAACCCCATCAGGTCCGCCCCCTCCTCCTCCTCCTCCTCCTCCTCGCTGTGTTCCTCATCCTCATCCTCGTCTATCTCAATGTCCCTCTCCTCCGCTTCCGCCTCCTTCCGCTTCTTGCCCTCCTGCTTCCTCGCATCCTCCACCAGCTTCTGCTTCTCGATCTTCTGCTTCCGCTGGCCCACGACGAACGCCCCCAGCGGCGTCTTCTCCCACTCTAGATCTTTGAGGAAGGTAGCTACCTGCGTGCGGTCGTTTGGCGCAAAGTCCATCTTTGCGCGATTCTCTTCGATGAACTTAGCATTGGCCTCCATCTTCTGCACCAGAAGGACGAGCATCGACGCCAACTTCGCGTTGTTGTTGCCGGTGCTCTTCTTCCGAGACTCTTTGAGCCATCGCTTGAGCATGACAATGACCGGGAGGGCCGACTCGGGGAAGGCGATGTTGCGGGCCCAGAGGACAAAGAATTCCGACAAGAGTTCAACAACCTGCTCGCCTACGCCGTCCTGGTAGACCCGTGTTCGGAGATACGACTTGGGGGCCTTGTATGAGACGTGGAAGTCGAGATGTTTGAGAGTTGATGATTTTGGCGGTTTCTTCATCTCGGCTGAGTTGAGCACCTCTAGCAGCACGGATGCTAGGGGGATATATGTGTCTGTCGCCCGACAGATGCGCAACAGGGAGCGTATTAATTGGAAGCGGAGGGGGAAGTAGAGTGCTGTGGGGATGAGACGCATGGCGCCGAGCGTCACCTGGACAAGGGGGTAAATAAGCAGCTTGAGATGGCTTTCCTTGCCAGATTCTGCTTCCTTCAGAGGGCTACAATGCTCTGAGAGCACGCATGACCAAAAATCAAGAGAGTGGACATATTGCCAGTTGTAGACGTTCTTGAATGACTCGTTCTTGTTGTTGACAATGCTGTTCCGCAAATGAATGGCCAACTGGCGGATATGTGTGAAAGCTGTTGTGTATCCAAGGCTCTGGTCGATGCCCCAGAGCTCTGCGGCCGAGTTCTTCATGAGGTTTATACCCTGCACAGTGTTCGCGTTGGTGAGACGGCTGCCCTGTACTAGACCTTGGTAGGCCGCTTTTAGAACCACTTCTCTGACGCCCTTGTCGCCAATCACAACTAGCCGCCGAAGGACCAGAAATGCTGTTATCCTGGTGGCTTCGGTGCTGGCGGACTGTGACCAGAAGGCGACAACTGTCTTGATCAAGGCCTTGAGCAGTTTTCTGAACGACAGAAGATAAGGGACGAGCGGCTGAAGGGCAGAAAGTGTGAGCTTGAGTGTCGCCTCGTCCGATAAACCCCCCAAAAGACGGATGATGGACGAGGCAAAACTCTTGACCAACATAGACAGCGTCTTGAACTTTTTGGTCTCTGTGTTGACGTAGACCTTGCCTGAGGACGACTCTTTAACCGGAAGATGGTGTTGCAGGACCTCGGGGATCTGCTTGAGCGCAACAATAAGGATATCGTGGAACACATTTGGGTTCGTGATTGTGTATCTCCGTTTGGTGTCTTCGTCGGCATCATTAAGATTGGCCGCACAGCGGAAAGCAATAGTTGTCTGGCGGGCTGCTCGCAAGGAGTGCGTCTCTGTCATGGATTGCTTCCATTTTGCGATCATTGTTTGTGTCAACTCATGGTCGTCTTCCTCGTCCTCCTTTTTGCTCTTGTCTTTGTCTTTTTTTTGCTTCTTCTTTGGCTGTTCTTCATCATCGCTACCACTAAGCTCGTCAATCTCGGAAAAGTCGGCATTCTCATCGAAGTCCAAAGCTTCTGGGTCATTCTCCTTCAGATACTTGAAAAACTCAGGATCATCCTCGGCTAAGGCAGCCAAGCTGGCCTTGGACATGCCCGTGTAGCCATCCGCTCCATCCTGGTCCCCATCGCTCCCACTGTCGGACACATCGTCGGCCGCAGAGGAGTTAACTGGGTCGCCTCCCTCTGAGGTCTTTTCCTTAACCTCAGCGTGTCCACGCTTGCGCTTCCCCAGCTTCCCAGCAGTCTTGGTTGTGGCAGCCGGGGCCTTGTCGAGGATCTCGAAACCGCCCTTGAAGAAGTCGTCGACGCTCATCTCGCTGGCCTTGACGCCGGCCTTTTTCTTTTGGGCGCCGGCATCTATACCGGTCCTATTGGCGTCGTCGACTGGGCCCTTGAGAAATTCAGCATCGGCTGCGTGCTTTGCTTTTTTCTTCCCCTTAATTTGGGCGCGCTGCTTGATTTTTGTTGTCACTTTCCTTCGTTCCAAAACACCCTTCAGCTTGTTCTTTTCGAACTTTTTCGTTGCCTTCAGGTTCTTCTTCGTGGCGACCATGGCGGGCGATGATTGCAGTGGGTGGACACGAGCCAATTCGCAGCCTCGACGGTGACACTGGTGAAGGTAGGTCCTGATCGCTCGCCGAAGCAAGCAGCCTTTTTTTTCTTCCTCTCCCTGGCTTATCGGGTCTTATCGAGAGGAATGTGGGGTTCATGCTCTGGGCGGTGAGGGGTAGGTATTCTGCCGCGTGGTGAATGGGGCTGAGAGCGAAACTTATAGGGCTTTGCGAAAGCACATTCAGTCCAAAGGTCTTGATACGTTTCAAGATTGCCAGGATGGTTGCAAAACACACAAAGCAAGCTTACAAAACATCAAGATGAATCCACGGCAGCCCTACGCGCCGACCCCTCATAGCTATGTCCCAAACACCACGCTTTCAGCGACGATCAATCTCGATGAGGTACAGTGGCTCCCCAATCCGCCAAAAGCTGGCCCGCTCTACGCAGTAGGGGTGCTGAACTGGGGACTCGGAATTCAGGAGGTGAAGCTGGCCGACACGCACGCCGAGCGCGATCTCCAGGACTCGCTGGCGGAGATTTTCAGTATCATCGTTACTATTGACCAACTAGAAAAGGCGTTTCTCAAAGATGCCATTCCAGAAACGGAATACACTGGACTATGTGAGCGAGCGCTGAAGCAGTACAACGCTTTGGTCGCTGATGAAACGGTCGCCAAGGCCTTTGTCGGGTTGGAGGAGTTCAAGGCTGAGTGGGGTGTACGCATATTTTTGCTTTCACTTCCCTGAATCCTCCTGCTGACTATGTCTCGACAAATAGCTCGAGGTACCTCGTGCAACCGAAAGGATACGCGTGGGTATGCCATCCACTGCTGTCACGGCTTCTTCTGGTCCACCACCTTCTGCGATAGCAGGGGGAGGCGCTGGCGGAGCGTTGATTCTGGAGGCTACACAGGACTTCATCACTTTTCTGGATGCCTTGAGGCTTGGTCTTCTCGCAAAGGACCAGCTACATCCTCTGTTGACGGATGTGATACAATCCGTGAACAAAGTAACTGATCGAGACTTTGAGAATCGGGGAAAGATCGTGCAGTGGCTCATCACACTTAATCAGATGAAGGCGACAGAGGAGCTCAGCGAGGAGCAGGCGCGTGAGCTTGAGCTGGACATCAACTCGGCATACCAAGGGTTCAAGAGTACCCTTTCTTAATAAGCGTATTCAGCCATTTGTGTTTGCACATTGGTGTACAGTATGTCGTGTGCTTATTTGTGCCAGGTGTACAGAAACGAGTGTCAGTGGATCATACCAAAAACGTCCAGTAACTAGGATAGACAAACTCCTCTTCAAATATCCTCCGAACTTGCTCGAGGACAAATCGTTCCACTTTACTCACGTTCTTGAGACTCTGTTTTCCGCTCTCACGCAAGCCAATTTCGCTTTCCACCCTAATCTCCTGAAGCAGGCTGCCCATCTTTGGGCCCGAGGTTGAGTGTCTGTCTTCGGTGTTCTCGACATTTTCCTCCCCACCCACAGCAACCACAGCATCTTCCGGGCTGAGGAAGCAAAAATGCACCCTCTTGCGGATCTTGGCGAGAACACCGACGCCGTCGAAGGTGACTCCGGTGATACTAAGCCGGAGAGGGATACCCACAAAGCTCGGCATTGGGTAGTCAAGAAGTATGTCGGCTGTGAGCAGTAACTTCACATCCCCGGCATATTTGATATGGAACACAGCCTGCATGTCCTCGATTTTGCGCTCCCGAAACCGGCGCTGCGTCTCAGCATCGCTACGCCCGTCCGCTTCACCCCCTTCGCCATCATCTTCAGCAATCGGAGATCCCGCCAAGGCCGCGGCATCCCGTGTAGGAGGCCGCGAGGTTCCTGCGGAGGTCGGAGCTAGGGTCGACACGCTTGACTTCTCTCTAAGAGTTGGCGGGTGAAGATTCAAGCCCGGTCCGTTTAGCACTAAATTTGCTGCACCTGGAGTGGCAGTTGGGGATGCTGATGCCGGAGCCGAAGGGCTGAATTCGGCAATCGAGATAGAGCTCTGCGAAGGGTGTCTGCTGTGACCTTGGTGATGGCCCTCCGTGCTTCTGGCCTGCTGAACGAACTTTTGGTGGAGATTCGGTGCCGAAGCGCTATGACCGTGGCTGGATTCCAGCCATGAGTTGCTCAGGTGGTGAGCGCTGGCTACCGCGGCGAGGGGAGTTTGTGTCCCAGACAGACCATTGGCGAACTGCGTGTGGAAGTAATGGAGGTTGGATGTACCACCCGGAATACCCGGCGTGGAAACACCTAAGAAAGGGCTGCCTAGATCGTTAAGCTGGGTGGTACTTCTTGATGGAGCCCCGGGGATGTGGAGATGTGGTGGTAGGTGGGCAACCCTGGCCGCCGATGACCCTGGCCCGGGCCCTGGTCGCCTTCGACGGTCCGTTGCGGGCCTCAGCGGATCAGGGATCTGGGAAGCGCCCGCAGGAGGAACGACGTCACCGTCCTCAGAGTCAGAGCCATCCAAACCCGGGTTTTCTTCGTAGAAATCGGGAAGGGGGTCGGTGATGTCTTTGAGCTCAACCTCGGGTGGAATTGTGCCAAATTCAAAATCGTGAACTGTGACTGACTTGATGAAGCGCGGAAGCGGCACCGACTGGAATTTGGTATGGATGAAATCTCGGATCTTGTGGGCTAGTTCTAGCCCGTCTGAACCCCCAGTGACCGTCTCCCAGCTGAGGTCGATAGACATGGTTGTTGAAGTAGGTAGGGGGATTTCGATAGTGGACAGTGAGGGCAGACATTAGTTAACACAATACCCTAACCCTGGCTCCCTCCAACTGCCAAAACCCCACCGTTTCCGCTGAGCCTTCAAGCACCCAGGCGCCCAGGCAGAACAGGCCACGCCAAGCCTTTAGCGGTCTCCCAGGGCAACGACACGAGTGGTAAATCAACAAGACGTGCCTGCTCTCTTCTCTGCTTTTTCCACTCGTCGAGTGACGGCAACAGCCCCCGCATATTTCATACCACCTTCATCAGTCATAGTTTTTATGGGGAGTTAGGTGTGATTCCTCCCATGTATTCTGCCTTTATATTCGCTCTTGGGACTGCGAATTGTCATTTCCCTAAAACTTTTTAATCCAGGTTTGGAACGCGTGAAGAATCTCGTCTTTTTCTCCCGACCAACAATGGATCCGCAATCACCGCCCAAGCGCATGACAAGGGCGCGGGCAGCTGCAAAGGTCGAGCCCACTACCAAGCCCACCAGGGTAGTAAGTGCTGCGGCGAAGACTAAAGCTACCCGTACAGCAACAACTACCGCCACCAAGAGGAAGATTCGTTCTGACGACGGCGATGATTCCGACAACGATGATTTAGACATGGCCGTTACCAAGAAACTTCCCTCAGCTGCCACCAAAACCACAAGGGCCACCCGTGGTCGGGCGAAGAAAACTGTCGACGAGCTTGCACCCGAGCCCGAGCTTACGCCTGAAGCTGCCCCGGCACCCAGACCTCGCGGTCGGCCCAGGAAGGTCGCCATCGACGTCCCAGCGGAGGAACCGGTCAAACCTGCCCGCGCAGTCCGCACGCGCAAGGCGGCCGTCGAGCAGCCGGCAGAAACTACCGATGTCCCAAAGAAAGCAACCCGTGGCCGCCCGCCCTCATCGATGGCAACCCGGACTGCTACTACCAAGCCCACAGTCAAGAAGACAGTCAAGTTCGAAGAACCGGAGAAGGAAAACATCATCCCATCAGAAGCAGTACCGAAAAAGACAACTGGCAAGGCATCCGACTCTACTTCAGGGCTGCGCGCAAAGCCAGTTCGCAAGGCAGCCACAGCCACTAGTCGAGCAATTCGAGGGACCAAGGCAAGTTCCGTAACGGGCGAGAAGCCGATCCCGCTGAGCCCTAAGAAGGTCAATCAGATCACGCTCAATCGAACCGATTCCGACGATGAGCTGGCGCCCAACGAGAGCAACCCTGCTAGACCGCTGAGAAAGAAACCGACCAGGCCACCACTGGGAAGTAGCAAGCCTGCCCATGAGACGAAGCCGGCTTCGGGGGATATTGTTTTGGAGCCATCCGAGTTGGGGCCATCCATCATTCTTGGGAGTCCCATCAGGAAGGCCCAATCGCCTTGGAAGGGTGCTCTCAATTCACCAGCGAAGAGGGTTGAGGGAGTGCTGGGTGCATCAACTTCAGGAGCTTTGGCAAGCAATGAGCCATCAGCTTCCCCCTTCAAGGTATCACTGCTCCAGTCGCCGGCGAAGAGGCAACCGACAGCCTTCAAAGGTTTCGAGCTCGGAAGTGCCAACGGAACCCAGCTGAGCGCGTCGCCTTTCAAAACATCACTGCTCCTGTCTCCTGCAAAGCGGGCGCCCTCGCCGTTGAAGGCTCTCGCACCCAAATTAATGGAAGAGGAATCTCCTACTCATAACCTAGCACCGAAAGCAATGCTGCTCGTCACCCCGCGACTGCCAGTCATTAACGGGGGCATGGGTGACGACGAAGAGGACGAAGCCATGGTAGGGGACGAAGCGGATGATGAAGATGGAATCCCTGACTCTCCCACGAGACTCCGTTTCCCGGGTCGACTCTCTGCGGTTCTACCAAGACACGCTGACCCTGTCTTAGCGGAAGCTATCCCAGTGCTGGATTCTATGGAAGAAGGGCAAGAACCCGAGGCAGAGGCGGAGGATATTGAGTGTGCTGGCGACCCGATGGTGTTGGATGAGGCCCAGGTGGACGAAATCGAGACCATTGATGTTAGCACAGTTATCGCTGCACAGTCTCCTCCCAAGTCTACTGGGCCAATGTTCAGATTGCGAGAGAAGGACCTCCGCGATTATGATAGTGAGACGGAGGGCGTATCGATGTCAGAGGATGAGCTGGCTCCCAGGCGGACTCTGTTCCCCTCGGTCCTTGGCGCACCAGCGACTCCGAGCCTGGAGTCATCGTCAAGAACACCTATGACTCGCATCACCAGGAGTGTGACGGGCTCAACTAGCCGGAACACAGCTAAGAGGCTTCGCATTGATGGGAAGTTTGGGTTCACACCCCTTGCCGACCAGCTGAGCGACTGGGCAGCTAAACCAAGTCCTTTCAAGATTGGAATCCAGCCCGTATCACCTTTCGTGGCTCCGCCCATCATTCCCGTACCCGCAGCCGCCGAGGCTTCCCCAACACCAACGACATTCTTTGACGAGGCCATGGCCGGTCAGCCGGAGCCGGATGCTTTGCAGGCCGAAACACAACTTCAAGTGCCGTCTCCCGCTGAGATGGCAACCCCGGTCATAGAAGATATCCCTTTCACCGACGAAGATATTGCACTTGCAGCCGAAGCCAACGAAATGTCACTCATGGAGTCGGCGCAGGCTGAGGATCTGGCTGGGAATCGGAGCTTTGATGATTCCATCTCGGAGGCGAGTCAAGAGTACGGAGATGAGAATGAGGTGCCGGTCGACCCCACCCTTCTCGGCGCTCAGGAGCCTATGGTTCCCGCTGTCACACCTCGCCGACCGCTCCAGCGGGAGTTCCACACTGTTTCCAAGGTCCCTCTGAAGCCGGCAGATGACTCGACCCCTCAACTCAAGGTCAGAAAGCAGCGTCACAGTGTTTCCCGCCTTCCCGTCGCTCGCCCAGGCCAAGGTCTCACTAGAAGTGCCACCGTCATCTCGTATTCGCCGACAAAATCCCGGGATGAAAATGGGTTTGGAGAGTGTCAGGAAAACAGCCGAGCGGGGTCTGTACCTCCAGCCACTCCGACTAAGTCTGAGGCTGGGTGGTCAATGGCGGGTACCCCGACTCGCACCCCTCGTCGGGATATTGATCCGGCCCTTCTAAAGGGGGCTGTTGTATTCGTTGACGTCCACACTAGCGAGGGTGCTGATGCCAGCGGCATCTTTGTCGAGCTTTTGACACAGATGGGCGCGCGTTGTGTTAAAAGTTGGCCCTGGAATCCATCAAGCCCTCCCGGAAATGACGGAGCGTCTTCAAAGATTGGCATCACCCATGTTGTGTACAAGGATGGCGGCAAGCGGACTCTGGAGAAAGTCAGAGAGAGTGGCGGTGTTGTCCAATGCGTTGGAGTTAGCTGGGTGCTAGAGTAAGTTATTCACGATCCGCAGTATGCTGTATCTGGCAACTGACTCGGTTTACAGCTGTGAGCGTGAGAATCAGTGGCTTGATGAGGTACCGTATTACATTGATACTTCGATGGTGCCGCGCGGTGGCGCTCGTCGCAGAAAGAGTATGGAGCCGCGTGCCATTGCCAACTTCAACGGCATGCTGGTCCCAACGCCTGCGCGAAATAACGGCAACGCCACATCTCGTGGGAGCCAATCTGCGCCTAGCACGCCAGCAAACGGTCGCCGCGCTAGCTCCTTGTGGGTTTGGACTCGGACTCCTGACGATAATGCTAGCGAGGAGGATGCTGAGGGTGATATTGAACATGAGGACACGGAGTGGACCGGAGCTCTTACCCCTGTTCCCAGGACTCCTGCCCCGGATGCGCTTTCGCGTTACGTCGACAATCTGAGCCCGGCCACGCCTACGGACTTCACTATGGACACACAGGACTTGGTTGATGGGGAGGATGAGGAGGCTCGGCGCGAGGCAATCATGACGCGTACTTGCCCGCCCAAGCCAACTCTGTTCCTCGAACTCGGTGAGGGTATTCTCAGTAGAGAGAAGGATGAACGGGTGTTGCTACGGTTGATGGCAGCGCGCAGAAAGAGTTTGCAGTTCGCTCCGAAAATTGCGAGCCCTCTGTCCAAGACTTGGAAATAAGAGGGTGCGCAGATATACACACGACTTTGTAATATGGGCTGTGGGAGTATTTTGATTTGGACTGGTATGGTGTTATCACGGCACACTCGTTTGTGTAGCTTGGCTGGGTTATGGGCCATGGGTTTGGGTGCTGGTTCGTTTCTAGCTTCGAGGCAGGTCGTTCAGTACATACCGCGACAAATCTTCTCATAATGCATTGGGACTTGCGTGGCGCAGTGGTCATTTTCGTGATGAGCTTTTAAGTGGTCATGAAGCTGCTTTTGTATTTCGCGAGTAAGGACTTCCTATTAGCTTCCACCAGTCCATCGACGTCACTTACATCGGGGGATAACAATACGGCCGGTCGCAGTTGCAGTCTTCATGGTGAAACGGGCATTCCAGTCCAACACCCCCGACTAAAGCACAGGCGTTACATACGCCTTCAATGCCTCAACCGCATCGCCATCATGGACCTTTAGTAGTTCAGTCGCCTTGGCTTTTGACAACTCAAGCTCCTCGACCTGGTCCTCAAGTTAGCGCACCCATCTCCCGTAGTCCCATCACGCATCCATCCATGGTCAAGAACCCTCTGCTAGACTAAACCAAACAATATGAAGGCGAAATGGGGGAGAGAGACAAACCAACAACGCCACATCCCCCGCATCAACCTTCACCTTCTTCACCTCCTTTTTCTCCCCCCCGCCAGTCTTCCCCGGCGTTGGACCACCTAATGCGCTCATGGCATTCTTAACAGCTTCTTGGTCGACCTCGCGCGCGGGCGCCGTCTCATCATCGTGCGTGTCGAGCTTAGAGAGCGCCGCCGCGGCCTTGCGGTCCTCGGCGGATTTGGCTGCGGGGGGGGATTCATCTTCAGGGTCTGGATGGGGGGAGGTGGGGGGTTGGTCTTGTGTCATGTTAAATCTCTGTACGTGCGTCTTGCGGGGAGGGGCGGTGGTGCAGTAGAAATAGCGAGATATTGGAGTTGTTGACGTTGCGTAGCTGCGGTTCTAGGTTTAAAAATTGGGCTTTAGTTATTATGGCTGATGTGCTGTTTGCTGCCTTTGGTGGGGGTGGGGAAGGCAGGGGCTCCCTAAGAGCGGCGGGCCTGAGCTTGTGAGGGATTCCAACGACGTTATTGGCCAATTGGCCAGCCTCTGAAGGGACAGTGCCTGACTCACAAGAGTGTCTTCTCGACACCTCGGCAATGAAAACGTTCTTCCCTCTCTGACCACCCGAAGCATCTTCTTGTCTTTTGTTACCGTGTTATGGAAACTGTTTTATGTTGTAGCGAGAGCTGAATTTGCTAGCATTGTCAAACTTCTTTCATCCTAACAACCTCGGACGACCCCATTCGGCGAAACGACTTTCTTGAAACGTTGACAGTTGGCTCGATGACCGAACTAAGCATCCCCGCCACGGGCAACGGCCATGCAGCTGAGTGGGCACCAGACTCATGGAGGGGCAAGCCCATAAAGCAGTGTCCTGAGTATCCCGACCAGAATGCCCTCAGAAAGTCGGTCAGCGAACTTCAGCGACTTCCTCCCATCGTTCACCCCCGCGAAATCGTCCGTCTCAAGCAGCATCTTCGCGATGTAGCTCAAGGCAAGGCGTTCCTACTCCAGGGTGGCGACTGTGCGGAGCTTTTTGACTACTGCGAGCAATCAGCCATCGAGTCCAAGATCAAGCTCCTCCTACAAATGAGCCTAGTGCTCATCTGGGGTGCTGACAAGCGTGTCGTGCGAATCGGACGCATGGCAGGCCAGTACGCAAAACCTCGGTCCAGCCCCACCGAAATTGTCGACGGGAAAGAGGTACCTTCGTTTAGGGGGGATATCCTGAACGGCTTCGCTCTTGACCAGCGGGAGCTGGATCCCAATCGTCTCGTCAAGGCCTACCACCACTCCTCAGCAACCCTCAACTACATCCGGGCAGCCATTTCCTCAGGTATCGCTGACCTGCACCGTCCCCTGGACTGGGGCCTTGGCCATGTCCGTGACCCACAGCTGAAAGCCAAGTATTCGGAGACTGTGACCTTTCTCACTGACATGCTGCGCTTCATGCACACCATTGGTGCTGACAAGAACGAGAAGCTCGATACTGTCGACCTTTTCACCAGTCACGAAGGACTCCTCCTGGATTATGAGCAGTCTCTAACTAGGCTGCTTGACAATCCATCCCACACTCCCTCATCCCCCAGCTTCAAGGAATACTACGATACTTCGGCCCACTTCCTCTGGATCGGTGACCGCACACGTCAGATCAATGGTGCACACGTCGAATTCTTCCGCGGCATCGCCAATCCTATCGGGGTCAAAGTTGGACCCACCACCCCGGCGTCAGACATCCTCGCGCTCCTGCGGACGCTGAACCCATCACGAGAGCCTGGCAAGATCACGTTGATCACCCGTTACGGCGCCAGCAAGGTGGCTTCCCTCCTCCCCGCGCACATCCGCACCGTCGAAGACAGCGAGTACACGCGCACTGTAGTCTGGCAGTGCGATCCCATGCACGGCAACACGCAGAGCGTGAGTGGGGGAATCAAGACGCGCGCCTTTAGCGACATTTTCAGCGAGCTTCAACAGACGTTGCGCATCCACAAGGAGCAAGAGAGCTACCTGGGTGGTGTCCATCTTGAGCTGACAGGCGATGCCGTGACTGAGTGTCTGGGTGGGAGCGAGGGGTTGGACGAGGATGACTTATCGACCAACTACACCAGTTTCTGTGATCCACGGCTCAACGAGAAGCAAGCGTTGGAGTTGGCGTTTTTGATTGCGGACCATTACCGATCTGAGAGGCTGGGGAAGTCGGGGGCTGCGTGAGAGGTCTCTCTTCTTCTTGGCGTTCGTGGATGGGGGGTGGCTGTTACGAAT
>Ga0247765_1000852_pt1 | contig 19260 bp, 23 predicted proteins | sample UWRJL106311C6_FD_179949 | JGI IMG/M metagenome (GOLD analysis project Ga0247765, IMG submission 179949) | Plant litter microbial communities from Arlington Agricultural Research Station in Wisconsin, United States - UWRJ-L106-311C-6 | ecosystem: Environmental > Terrestrial > Plant litter >... | reverse complement strand
ACACGGCAATTGTAAAGGTTAAAAAAAAAAAAAAAAACTGTAGAACAACGTACGGGGCCTTTGCTGAAAACCCTATAACACCTCCCTCATCTCGTCATGTTATGATGTCTGCAAACTCAGACGTCAATTTCAATCTCACTCGACTGCATCGCATCACCATATCTTAACTTTTCTCACGTTGGCTTAGTTTCTCGACTCGCCTCCACGGACACTCAAGATGGACATGATGGATAGTACACCGTTCTTCAGCACCAAGCCGCTAGGGGGCAGTATTGACTTTCGGTTCATGAGAAAACCCTGGGCCAAGATCGACACTTTAGATCTCGACCCTCTGGTTGTTCGGACGCCAGATTCGATGGGAACGGGATGCTGGCTGCACGTGAGCATGGCCGATGGGAGTACCAAGGAAGAATATCAGCAGGAGCTCAAGGTCAGTTTTCAGTTTTTTCTCGTCAAGGTATTGTCAGTTTAGTTTAGTTTGGTTTAGCTAAAGCTTTATATTTGATTACAGAGATGGCACGCCGTCTTTTCGCAAACCTACATTGTGAACCCAGCAAACGAGCGGACTCGCCACTATCATAACGCAGGCACGGGGCGTTCAGCCGAGATTATTGATGTCCACCGGGACCGGATTTACTCTGACGGCGGCGATGAAGAGTACAACAACATGGAACCCTTTGCCGAAGCAGCTCTGCGGAACCCCGAAAAGCCCCCCGTGGGAGCGATGGGATCGCAAGACGCCTCCGAGTATTCTGTTGACGAAGCATGGGGACCTTACCTGGACAACATGTGGGCGGGGGCAAATGGTTTGCCTCTCTGGGTGACTCGCGAGCCCGACGAGCCGGGAATCAAGTTTTCCGACTTCACCTCGCTCAACCAGTATCCCTGGACGGGCATTCCCCATCCGGACAAAAACAGCAACACCAAATTGACCCACTGTACTGGACAAGACAACTTTGTCACTTGGTTCTGGCTTTACCGGAAACCCACCGGCCAAACTGACGGCGCAAAGAAGCCAGACGTGCCGAATTACGACGCGCCGTGCGTGGTGTTGGTCGGATCCGTCAAGTGGCGAGTCACACACGACTACACCTTCACCTGGAATGGACCAAACCATACTCTCAACCGAGGCAATACCGGAACCGTGTTTATCAACCCTGCGGACCCCAATACACCCAACTGGCAGTACCTCACACTGATCCCCTCCCCACAGCCGATTTACCAATTCCCTTCCAAAGCTCAATTTCATCACCATCACGACGCAAACTTCTCTTTTCCCGACTTGAGAGTAAATAGTGCGATCAACAAGTATACATACTATGTTCTCAAAACGAAAAGTGCAAACGGACCATGGGCTACGATTGGCTATTTTTCCAAAGAAGGACGCATAAAGGAAGCTGAGGTCCAGACTAAGGAGCCTGATCATGATGATAATATCCTCAATCCGGGGTGGTATCCTGGGAAACCAAAGGGTGAAGACTAGTGGGGGGTGTATAAGGAGAAGGGAGAAGAGAGCTTGGGGGTTGAGATGTTGGGTGGAGATGGTGGGAAGGGCAGGAGGTTACTTTTGCTTAGTCCTGCCTATACCTCGGGCCTGATAAGTGCCGTATGCGGGTTGTGTAGAGGCCTTATTTGAATGAGTGACTTTAGGTTAGAATCCCTGTAGCGTATATTCGAATAGTAAGCTACTCACAAATTTGAAACCACTTAATTTAGGTATTTAAGCTATTTTGTTCAGGCACGCAATGGAAACGTTTATGGTTCCAGGTTTCTTGTTAGTTTCGAGACTAACGTTAGTGTCTCTCTCTCCGTGGACTTTGAAAGCACCGTCAGTTCATGTGAGTCATACAAACCTTGCATATCTTTTCAGCACATGTTTACATGTACCGGAGGTATATTGTGGTGGAGTCGCACCCCCAGCCACGAGTTGCTACTGCTTGCATTTGCGGCGGAGCCATTCAGCACTTTGGTTGCTGATGAGCGAATCACAACTGCAGGCAACACACATATGCATCGGCTCCCTCCAAGTCAGTCGCATACATTTCAGGCATGTTGTGTGGTGGCTATGCATCCCGCCTGTCAAAATCTTGGGTGGGGTCTTGATAAGAAGCTCGGCAAGGCGGATCTTTAGACTCTGCTTTTCATCTCCATCCATCGCTAATCGTACCTACCTACCTACCTACCTACGAGCACATGCAGAGCGCCAAACCTCTTCTTGCGAGATTTACTTTTTTACTTATGCGCTTCGACACGAGCAGTTTCCTCCACCTTTCGTCGGAGGGAAAGCTCGAAGAGACACTCACACAAGCGAGAAGATGCTGCGATGGCTCTCCTTGTAAAGTGTCCGTCATTGGGGTCACTCAGCAAGAAAAGTTCTTTGGTACGTACGCCCTACCCACCTGCTACAAATAACCCAAACGCCCGTTTCTGATGACGAGATGCAGAGAAACACTTACTCAACCACCAAAGCCTGGAGAAGTATTTCAAAAGTGAAAAAGAGCCACCGCGGTTAAGATTATTGTGAGTTTCAAAATTTAAGATAGTACCGACCCACATCCTATTTCGTGCTAAATGCTTACATGTATGTAAATTTATCGGTATCTAGCTTATTAGATGGGCAGTTGCCAATAGCCGACGACGATTCGAAGAAACGCCATGTTCATTTTCACTCGGAAGCCATGGAGCTGTTTCGCTGCCACGGGGGGATGACCACCCGCTTCCTGACAGACGTATACGAGTGTGACGATTGGACCGTATTCCCAACGACATGTTCGCTCCCATCATTAGGAGTTACGCAAAGTTCAGGTGCTCCACCAAAACAGAACCCCCCGCCCACCGATCAGGAAAGCTAACATAAACACACACGGGGATAGCGTTACAATACGGATTCTGGGTCTGGGAGGAGGATTCAAGACACTCGTTCATACAGCTTGTCCAGGACGACAAGTCAGCAAATTACTTTTGCCTCAACTTTTCCAAGCAACTACAACGCCACATCTCCGAGACCATCAAGTCAAACCCAAAGTCGATAGCTGATACGCGGCTGTTTGTCGATATGATGATTATTGAGCACGTCCTGAAATTCTACCGCGCTGCCATTGCGAAATACCGAGAGGTTCTCAAAGAGAATGTAAGTGCGGGAATATATATACCTACCTTACCTTATCTAGGTACCTATGCATCCGATCTGGTTCTAAAAAAAAGATACCTTAACTCTTGTAGGAAAAGAATGACGAGGCCATGAACAAAAATGACTACGAGGCACGCGCAAAAGTCTTGCACCAGCTTGCCGTGGATTGGCACACGATTCGGAAAGATCTTTTGAACATGGGTCGGCATATCGAACACTTGGTATCGGTAACGCAACCAGGACCAGGAGGAGGCCACTTTGCGTGCCACTCTGCCCATCAAAGCCTCAACCACTTGAGAGACTCTTGTCTGTTTTGGAGTGGATGGGTCGACTCATATATACAGCGGACAAGCATCCGCATCGACTTGGTAAGCTAGGTTCCTGGTCTTTCTGTCTTCACGCTCGGCCCCCCCAAACATACACCCACCGTACGATTTCGTTTGATCTCATTAGAGACTTTACTGACAAAGTATGGCTTGCCAGATGCACCATCTATCATCCCAAAGAATTGCCGAGCAAGTTCAGCGAGACAGCGTCTCCATGTTCACGCTAGCCACCGTGACAGCTGTTTTCCTTCCAGGGACATTTGTTTGTGTACGTACAGCTTTATCCTATTTCTTTTTTAGCACGAGAGAGAGAGAGAGGTTTTAATTTTTTTTTTCCTCGCAGTCCGTTCTTAGTACCGTGTTCTTCGAGTACAACAACGAGAACGGCATGTCAGTTTCGCCGTCATGGTGGATTTTGCCGGCTACTGCTGTACCTCTGACGATTCTGGTTTTGATTCTTTGGTTTTCATGGTACCGGAGGCGCCACCTAGAACTAAACCGTACATGTACCGTTCATGTTTCGAAGCACCTACCAAAGAAGAGAAGCAAAGGACTTTATGGACTTGGGGGTATAATAGATTTCAAGACTCCGTCATCGTTAATGTGGCTTATTGGGGATAGCGATTCTGGAAATTTACAAGTAACTTGACCTCAATGGGATGTGTGTAGGTAGGTAGGTAGGTAGATTTGTTCAGCGCCCACATTGAGGGCCAACAGTTCTGTTCCACGCCTAAACCACACACACACACCTACTAGTGGTTCACCGTGTCACACTAAAATCACAGCAGATTGCAGTTTTTTTTTAGCCACATTAAATTATCGACTTTTTTTTGTGTGGAAAGGCAGGTAGGTAGGTAGGTACGCCTAATCAAATAAAGGTACCTGAGTCAGTTACATGAAATGGTGGCGCGTGCCAGCAAGAATTGGCAATAGTGTAAGATTTCAACCTGGCCTACACGAGCCAAAAGGATTGGGTGAGAGGGCCGTGTTCTAAATACAAGGCGGTAGTAATTAGTAGTAGAAGTGTGCCAGGGGGTTTTGTAAGTCTGCTCGAGTCAGAAGGTTTTTTCCAAGTTTCGCAGCGCTAATACTAAGGCGCTAGCCAAAATATCGAGTTCATTTCCAAGTTGGACCACAGTCTTATGACGTTCGCTACATACACACTGCTTCGGAGCCACTTGTCTTTAGAGCGAGAGGAAGCGCTCGAAATGACTAGAGAGGTGAGGTCTAGAATGCCCGAGAATACTATGTCGGCTATAAATTAAAGTAGTCCCCCAGACCCCTCCTGTGGCACGCTATAATAGAAAAAAATAGGAGAGAATGGAAGGGGAAGAGAAGAGACATAGTACGAGTTATCTATTAGGAACGTTATAGCTGAGGCACGTCCTAACGTATAGCTAATGGTAATTATTAATACCGCTACATTTAAATATCCCGATTAAAATCCTAGGGGTAGCAATAGCTGGTTTTCTCAGCCCTTACAATCTACCTGCTACCTAAGCTTATACTATAGCCTTAGTAATAGGGGTTTTCTAGCTGCTTAATTAGGAGGTAATAAGCCTAGTAGTCAGCTCCATTTTGACGTAGCATCTGAACGACCTTATCGTAGCCTCTAGCTGAGGCGGCCCGAAGCGCGTTACCGTAGTAGCCACCCTCTGCATTTATATCGGCACCCTTGTCGAGAAGTATCTGAACGACCGTATCGTGGCCTCCAGCTGAGGCAGCCTGAAGTGCGTTACCGTAGATACCGCCCTGTGCGTTTACATCGGCACCCTTGTCGAGAAGTATCTGAACGACCGTATCGTGGCCTCTAGCTGAGGCGGTCTGAAGTACGTTACCGTAGATACCGCCCTGTGCGTTTACATCGGCACTCTTATCGAGAAGTATCTGAACGACCGTATCGTGGCCTCCAGCTGAGGCGGCATGAAGTGCGTTATCGTAGATACCGCCCTGTGCGTTTACATCGGCACTCTTATCGAGAAGTATCTGAACGACCGTATCGTGGCCTCTAGCTGAGGCGGCATGAAGTGCGTTATCGTAGATACCGCCCTGTGCGTTTACATTGGCACCCTTGTCGAGAAGTATCTGAACGACCGTATCGTGGCCTCCAGCTGAGGCGTTCAGAAGCGATTTGTCGAGGAAGAAGCCGCCCTGTGCGTCTCTATCGAGCAGCACCTTGAGGATACCCTCATACTCCTTCTCCACAGCCAACAGCAGTGGCGTCCGGCCGTCTCTATCCGGAATATCAATAGCGGCACCCTTATCGAAAAGTAGCTTCACGATACCCTCATACCCCTTCTCCACAGCCAACAGCAGTGGCGTCCGGCCGTCGCTATCCGGAATATCAATAACGGCGCCCTTATCGAGAAGCAGCTTCACAATACCATCATACCCCTTTTCTGCAGCCCAAAGCAGTGGTGCCTGGTTGTTAAGGTTGCTGACTCCGATTAGGACATCTTTGTCTCAAACAACTAGACTCGTCAGGAGCTCCGCGTCTTCTTCTATCCAAGCGCCATCACCCGGATAAAGGTATATGCTCCTTGAAGCTGTGCTATATACCTCGATGGCCGTTTGGAGATGTCTCGTTGCGTTTTCGTACTTTTCTATTCCATTCAACAATACCCCAAAGTTCCATGATCTGATAGCTTTAGCCAGATGACCTTGCAACTCTGTCCAAGGCCGCTGAGGTCCCCCTTGAATACTTATCAAGGATTCATAGTCTTGATCTTGTAATTCCTGTTGAGACGCTTCCCAGTCCCAGATCATGACGAAATTAGTTGGAGATATTGCTGTGATACGTTCCGACCACTTCCGGCCTTCCTCTTCAAAGGGAGCCGTAATCATGATGATCGCCGAATAACTGCTGCATAATCTGACAATCGTAGGCTTCGATACTCCTTGAAGAAGCACAACAACATCCCCATCGCGAATAGGTTTTGCCGAAGCCCGCAGCTCGAATCGAGAGCTGTCCTCATCTTCTGTATCAAAATGTCCAAGCGCGTTCTTCCATGCAATGCGTGTGCTCTGCACAATACCTCGGGGATTATCAACTTTAACTGAGGAGATTTTGCCAAGGATGTGGCCTTTGCCTTGAATCACTGCCACAGCCCGCTCATCCCATGTATCCACAAACATCTGGTCGGATAACGTGCATGATAAGCGAGTGAGCATTCTAAGCGAGTGAGCACTTTTCCACTGCTTTATCACATCTATCCTTAATTATATAACCACAATACTAGGAAATAGCAATAACTAAATTGGAAATAGATGAATCAGATAATTCTGCAGCCTCTTTACATATACGTGCATTATAACCAGGCTTGCCGCATACGCCACAATACTGAATCTTTATACGAAACCCCCCTATACTACTACGATTTTAACGTTCTTCCTAAGCCAGCTGCTCACCTATAGCTTTACCATCCAGTAGATCCCGTGCATTTTATACAATAAGTAACCCTCCAAGCCGTATACGTATTTTTTAGCTCTCCGTCGCTTGCTAAGTCCCTTATTGGCCTTACGTAGTACTAAGACCTCCGCGCGTAGAAAAGCCACCTCGTACATTACAACCATCGTACCTTTTGCTAATCAGTCTATAGTAATTAATATCAAGGTTGGAGAGCTACCTTAGTAGTTGGATATCCAAGTTTTAATAAACTCTAATTGTAAGGTAGCTTCTTAAGGGTTATAAGGTATTTGGGAGAGCTAAAATAGTATTATACCTAACCTTAAGGTTGGGGGTGTTGGAATCCAAATATATATATCTAGCTTAGATATCACCCTCTCTAAATCGTACGGTATAAGGCCGGCTCCGGTAAATCCCCCTTGGATATTATTTTTTGTAATAAAAGCAAAAAACGCCTCCCTAAACGCATAGAGAAATTCCAACTTGCTAATATATATAATATTCATCCGCATCAACTACTCAATTTAACGACTATACGCATTCTTTAAAGGCGCAAAACAATTAATATCTAATAGCTAAAGTAAATACGAAAAGTAGGGAGGCATACAGAGTATAATAATGTTGTGCTCCTAGCAGTAGGTCTCGAATTCTTCGGAGTGGTGGCTATCATAGCCGTTAAGAACTAATAATTGGTATTTGCCCTTTATACGAGATACTATATGGAAATCGAAATGCCAAATCCAATCTATACCTTTCTCATTAGTAATCCAGCCATTATTAATTAGTATAATACGCTAGGTTTTTAGAAAATCGTACTCTTTATACCAATTGGCGAAATGATACTACCTAACTAAAATAATGAATAGTAGGATGGCCCAACCTAAAGCGTTCACCCCTTGGATAACTATTACCCACTCTCGATTGCTAGGCTGGGCCTGTTTAGCCCTACTATTACGGCTATCTAAAATAGTAACTACTATAATAGCAATAATAATACCCATTATAAAACCGGTTTCGTTAAAGTTGTATAAATCATTGTCGAGGATACCGTACTTGACCTTAACGTTATATACAAGGGCAAACCACTTGTAAATAACCTTTGGATCTTCGCATTTGGCCCTTTAGTAGTTGTATTTACGTATAAAACGCGTTTAAAGTTCTAATTAGCGCTTAACGAAGTTGTAAGCCTATCGTATACCAACAGGAGGCGCGTCGCGTTTGCGTAGTAATCGGTTGGCTATATCTTCTACGTAACAAAGCCGGGGATAAAATACACGTATATATAGCTCAATTATATATTAAATAATTATTTTCTCCTCCAAATCTGTAAGTTTGCGCGAATTAGCTGGTATATCGCATCGTACAGGTTTACCGTCACGTCGTCGCGTTAAAATCATACGATCAACTCCGTAGATCTTTGCAGCAGTATTAACCTTAAGTATTGCATCTCTTTTAAAAGCTTTGAGGGCCAAAACTATTATATCTTCTTTTGAAGTAGAGGGCATGTTGGGTGGTGGAGAAAACTGAAGTCAATTCGAGGGGTAGTGTTGTTGGTGGAAAAGTGCTCACTCGCTTATCATGCACGTTAGGGAGAATTGGATAAGCTTCCGAAATATGGTTCCCCATGATGTGGTATAGTCGGCGGATAACCCTGCCGTTCCGGGGTCATCAGAGCTCATACCGAGCAATGCATAAACCTTGTCGAGGCGGTTCGTGGCCTTGCGTGTGTGGTACATATCCACTAGCTCGCCGAGAGGATGGATGTTAAGAGAGAATGTACTTGGCTGGCTTGCTTCGAGCTGACTCGCTTCGGACAAACTTGTTTCATGCCGAGGCCGGAAGGTTGCGTCACGTACGAGGTACATTATTGGAGGGACCAGATTCTGCAGATCTGGGCGCATATCGTAGGAAATCGATAAGTCGATGCCTAAGCAAAAAGTAAATCCATCAAGTTCGGAAGAACCACACTTTATCAGGATATGTCGAGCTGCGGCAGCTTCTTGAACGACCTGGATCGATCTGTCAGCAACGTTGCAACCAACTATCCTTTGTCTTGCCACATACCCAAATGCGCTGGAACCATTCCCGCTCAAGCAGAGCGAAGATTGCTTGCAAAGTCGGCTTATTGGTGATTGGAGATTCGCGCCGTGCCTTGGCGGCCTTCCGTATTGCTGTCAACGCTTTATCACTATCACTTGCCGCCTCCCTGAGCCAGACGATGACGCGATTAGCGCAAGCATAAATCTTGGCCATCGATTGAACCTGCCGGCCCTTCTCGTCATCGTCTTCCTGGTTGATGCAGACGGCATCTATCCACATGACGCGTTCGAGGAACCGATCTCGAAGGTGCGAAAGCGCCGCGTGAAGGTTCGCCGTGACGAGCAAGCGACGGTTTTTTCCGGTAGAATCATCAACCTTGTCGTCGGACTGGATAAAGATGGGCTGTTTGTCTTGTTCGGAACCCCACACGTACGACAAGGCATCGTACAAATGCGCTCCTCGGTTCGGTTCCTGCAGGGGATACTCGAAGAGCTGGCATTGAATGGGCGCCTCGGCATCTTTGTGCGGTAACAGACGAAGCAAGCGAGTATTGCCTTGCTGCAACAGAGGAGAGTAGCAGAAATTATCTCCAGGGTTGCCGGGGGCTGGGTTCCCGAGGCGTCTTGGTTGGGCGATGACGCTGATCCCCGTGGTCGCGTCTAAGACCGTGGGCGTCATCGCGCGGGAAGTCGGTTGCCTCGACGAAAGGTGTTTCTTGCTAAGGAGGTACTCCGGTAGGCATTCACTGCTGAACGCCTTGCGATGGTGTTGCAAACAAGCAGGTGCTCAGGGGGATGAACGAATCTGATAGGCCCAATAGATCAGTGACTGGAACCAAGGTAAGTAGGGATTACTTACCTACCGCGAGGGATTGTTGAGATAGGTAGTTCGAATCTCGTGGGTTCGATTGTTGCAGCTTAAAGGTGGTTGTTGTTGCTGTCTCCAAGGGCCGAGGTGCTTCGTGCCCAGATTGCCAACCCCGCAGATCAGTGCCAACTGCGTACTTGTATGCTGGATTGTGGGTGTCAGCTCTTGAGATCGTTGTCGTCGTTGACAGTCTTGTTTCCTGAACGAACACAGCCCCGCACGTTGGGCATTTTTGTTTGGCCATGGCGCCTACTTTAGGCAGCTGGCGCCAAGCGTGCATGTTCGAAGCATCGTGATTGGCTCGCTGGCGAGCCATAAAAACATCTCTCTTCGAGAAGTGCAATCATAGCAACACGGTCTATGTTGCACTGAGAGCAAGGTGGGATTCGGCACAGCACGGGATGCCAAGAAAACACTGGATGTGGATGAGTGACCAAAAACAAGTTCAGCCCTATCCTAACACAAGCAACGTCAGCTCATATGACCAGGCTTGGAAGCGAACAGCGGGGTTGGAACTATGGTCTGAGCGCCAAATGTAGCTTGACTGCGGACATGAGAGATGTCGGACTCGTGTGCGACAAAGACACTACAGATGGTCTCGGGTTTTCGATGGTCCAGTGACGGGCAGCGACTTGACACCGATCCGTAGGCATTTGAATCAGTCATGTGTTGCAAGGTTTGTGCGAAAGTGGACGGTGTTAAGAAAAGCGGGCCGTGTCAGGTCGTGGGATACTGTAGGAAGGCGCATCAGAAGCTTGTCTGGCCAGTGCATAAGGCCAGCCGCTCTCTAGCAGTAAGTAGGAGCCCAGCTTTATAAATACTGAGGTTTTGGTGAGCGCCTCGAGCCATACATCGCCCTTGATATGAAACGTGTCCAGATCGACAGGGCCGGTAAAGGACGCATGCGTTGAGGAAGTGGGCCACGGGGCGTTATCGTCGTTGCCGGAAAGAACCCGGGGGATAATACTATATGATTGCAAGTAGAGATAATAAGTTAGAGTCTGGGGTGGACGGGAGGATGTATGGAGTTTAATTACCGTCATTAGTAGGGTTAGTGAAACCTGAATGATTTGTGTGTTATTTATCTCCCCTCTGTCGAGGTGTATATTGAGAGAAGTAAATACGTTCAGGTAAGTTTGGGCGAAATTTGTAAATTATTTACTATCCCGGTTGTCCTCTAATGGTACTGTTCTCACCTAAGCGTTGAATATCGAGAGCAGGAGGGGAATTTCAGAGCTTTCTCTGTCTTCGGTACTGGCGTGGCGCGAATATTCTTGTTGAGGATTTCTGGAGACGTTGGGTACAATAACCGCATATCCGCTGTGTTAGATGCAATTATGGACGATAGATATCTCGATAAAGTGAAAGGGACAGTCATTGACAGGGATCATTGTATGCACTGAAATCTGTACTGTACGAAGTATGTGTTTTCTCTTTTCACTGCAACTTATTGTGAACACTGGACTGCCCCTCCTACTCTTTGCATTCTTTCCTGGTGCTCGGTGTAGGCCCTGGTGATCTTGGTGAAGACGCGCGCGCGGCTTGGGTCCTCAAACCTGTCCAAAAGCTCTTCCAGTCTTCGCTGCCCCTGGAGTGAGTCGAGTGACGGGCTTGGTCGTACTATCATCCATGTTTATATGGCCGAGGAGGCGCTTGATTGGCCTTTCGCAGATGACGGGGTGATTGAGAGCGAGGTTAAGCCAGAACCTGATGGCCCTTGAGCTTGGAAAAGTGCCATGAATGTGTCCTACAGCAGCGGGGGTGGTTGGGGTAGAATGTTGGTTTTCTCCTACCTGCAAGCTCTTATTTGGTCTTCTCACATGCTTGCCCTGCCCACAGGTGATTGTAACGAAAGAATCCGTTCCTCTCCATTTTCTTTTCTAGCCATCTACTGCTGCAAATTCTCTAACCACTCCACAAGCTGAGCCTCTTTGTGTTGTCCGAACACCCCATCCATCCATCTACCCTGTCCCAGAAAACTATTCGTGAAGAACATGAGAAGCCCAGTCCGATCTGCGATTGCCGCAGTGCATGCAATAAAAGTATGAGCTCTTGGGGAACACCCCAGGTATGATTTTGTCACAGCTTGGACACTTGGTCTTCTTCTCGATGTTCTTGAGGTCATTCGACAGGGCGTTTACCATGTCAGCCGCAAAAGCAGGTTTCTCCCGAAGCGCATCGTCAAACAAATCCTTGTTCACCAGCTCCTGGATATTCTGGGTGGCCACCTCGACGATGGCGTCACGCAGGCCTCCGTCTGTCTCGGGGGTCGAGCCGTAAGCCTCAACAATCGCCAAGGGGAAATCGTCCAGTTGCCAGCCGCCGCAGCTGATAGCTGTTCGAAACTTGCGCTTCGAGCAGTCTTTAAGGGACGGAATGTCGTATTTGTCGGCGAGACCGTAGACCTGTGCGTGGAAGATCATGCTAGACACTCCATTGACGACGTCGTAGTCTGAGTGATACATAAAACGCAGCATCGCCTCGACGGCTTGGGGCTCGTCTTCCTCCAGCGTGATCTTTCCCTCGGCGCTCTCCTAGATAGTTGGGAAAGTTTCAATTAGCCTCCAAGCAGAAATGGGTACTTTGGGGTTTCCTGCCTTCCAGGTGCCGGTAAGGGCCTTTGTGAAGAACTGCGAATGGGTAGAGAGAATGAGCCGGTGGGCTTTGAACTCCTTTTTCCCGCAAATGACGGTCACATCAGAGAATGTGTCATGGTTAAAGTAACTGTGAAAACAGTCAGTCAGACCGAGCTAGCTAGCTACACAAATATTTTTATTTTTTGGGGTTTTGGGACTGTTGAGACCTTACTCTTGCAGCGAGCCCCGGGAAGTGCCAATATGGTTCTTCTTCACAGTAGTAGCTTGAGGCGCATATGCCACGAGATCTCCTTGAGATGCCATTTGATGTCAGTGCACTGTACGTCCACTGCAGCGATGGGAATAGGGCGAGCTTTTTTTTTTTTAGCTGCAATGGGCCCGTCAGTCCCATGGGGTGAGAGAGCAGACGCCTTCGGCTTTGTAGCTGCGCGCAAAAAGGATGAACAGAAAAATCTTGCCTGTCGATCTGCTGCACGCCCAATCAGCTGTTTTCAATAGGGACCTTTGAAAATCAAGATCAGGATTCCCCGCTGCGGTCCTCGAGCCCAATCATCACACATGGCATACGTTGACTGGTCAGGTGCGGCAATGAGGCCTACAGCGACGGATCTAACCTGCCCCGTGAATGGGCAGGTGATGGTTGGTCGGCACCAACGTGTGCGGCCAAAGCCGCCCTCCCGCAAATATCCGTGCTTCAAACCAACTGTGTCGTTGACGTGGCTGTAGGCCTCGCTGCAGCGGTCGGCCAGTAATGGCGTGCACGGCGGCGGCGGTATACGGGATCACCCCAGCTCAGGATTGGGAACGAAAAAGGAAATTTCGTATGCCCAGATTCGTCTCAGATAACTACTCTGTTATAAAAAAAAAATTGGTTACCAAGATACTCGATAAGCAACAAAGGCGCAGAGGCGAATCACCCGCATTGACATGCCATGCCATGCCATGCAACACCAAAAGCAACTTTCTCAACTACGTCAACCCTGTCGCGACGATTCCTTTTGTGAGGAATAATCAAGACACAAGACAGGTCCGCCCATCCTCTTTCGGTTCAGCCTGGTCCGTGGTTTCATGTCCAGAAACCCCAGCCTTGGGCTTACTTGCCGTCTCCAACGCCGCAGAGACAATCTTTGCAATACCCAAAACCTTTTCCTCCTCAAACTTGCGCGCCACCAGCTGAATCCCCACCGGGCCTCCATGGTACATTTCACCATCATCTAAGGAACCTCATATCAGTCACATTTCATAGGAAGCTTTGCAATGTAGGTATGACTTACAAGCATCCCAATTCATCTTGTCTTCCGGGCCAAGAGGGCAGAAATTCGGATCGGGAATGTCAATCGTCTTGTCCGCTTTGGTAACTGGAATCACCGCTGTGCTAAAGTTCATCAAGTTGATGACCGACGTGTAACCTGTCATTTCATACCAATAATATCAGCGGAGAACATAATAATGACCAAACTGGTAGAGAGGAAATTACTTACTTGTGTGGTAAAAACGCCCAGGAATGACCGCAGCATGGGGAGCAACGGGCATGATCACCGCATCAACAATCTGGCCTACATGGAAACACTTGTCAGCCCTCAACTGAACTCAGTGTTTGTACCTAGGTAGCAAAGACTCACCGTCATCCTTTGCTGTCGAGTTCCAGTAATCCGAGTATGACTCCTCAAATTTAAGCGCGTCAAGAGTCAATTTCTGATAGTCGAGCAAATTCATTGGCGGTTTTAGCGCAAAGAGCTTTTCCAGGTCTGGAATTATGGGTTCGCCACTCAATTTTAGATGACCGTGGACATCGTGTCCACCGTCTGCAAGTAAAACAGACAACTGGTTTTTAAGATTAGTTTTAGTGTGACTAGTCGGAAGGGTGGAAAAGAAAGTTTAGCGGCAAACCCACGTGAAGCTTCCTTGCAGTGAAATGGGACGGAGGGTTCCAAACGACGACCTATAAGGACGTTAACGATTATCCAAACTGGGCTGGGTCGAGTTACCTTGTGTCCAGCTTGTTTGACCGCCTCAACGACCATCTCGAGTCCCCGCGCGACAGGCGCATGAGGCGTCACCATTCCGTCATTCCACATGATGCCGAGTTTCAGGGGCTTCGCGAATGACTTTGCCGTGCCGTCTTTATTGGCACGCAGCAGTGTCGTATTCATGACATCCTGACGATACGGAATAGGAACCACTGCCGGATCGCTGAGCCAGGGCTGTTTAGAGAGCAGAGACTTGAAGATGAGATCTAATCCTCCTATAGATGTACTCATGAAACCAACCGCAGATGGATACGTGGTTTGACCGGGTGTAGTATTGGCGACATCTCGGTACGAAACACGTTGGGGGGTCGGCTTCAGAGCGAAAATGCTGTTGAAAGAAGCCGGAATACGGACGGAACCGCCAACTAACAAAATGAAAAGGTGAGAATCTAGCCAAAATGAGAAGGGCGAGAAACGGGCGGGTGTAGGAACCTGACTTACTATCGGTGCCAACGCCAAGGCAGCTCCCGTTGAGCGCCTGCAACGCCCCCTCTCCTCCGGACGAGCCACCACACGACAGGTTCCGGTTGGCCGGATTGAGGGTTTGACCAATGATGTTGTTCTTCGTCTCGCCAAAGAAGAGAGTCTGAGGCAGGCTTGTCTTACAGTAGAGCACGGCTCCCATCGACAGCAGATCCTTGGTGATTTGGCTCTGGATCTTGTGCGTCTCGCTAGGGTCACGAATCCCCAGATTACTGCCAATGTGACCGACATATCCCATGGCAGTATCTACCCCTCCGACATGGAATTGGTCCTTGAGACTGATGGGCAAGCCATGGAGTGGGCCGATGGGCTCCCGGTTGGTGGCGAGAAAGTCATCGAGAAATCCGGCGTGCTCAATGGCTTGCTCGAAAAAAATCTCATGTAGACAGTTATTCTGTTCCGAAACCACGTTTTAACTATAAGCACTGCGTTTCTATTATTATTTTTTGGTTTGCGAAAACGTACAATCTGATGAGCAATTGCCGCCGTTTTGCAAAACGCGGCCGTGACCTGGCTTGCCGAAAGCTGTCGTGTCTTGATTGCGTTGACGAGGTCGACGCTGTCGCGTGTGACGATATGCACCTCGTCGGGGTGGAGAAAGCTGTGGATGAACGGGCCTGTTAGGTCGCGTTGCTTTTTCGCGCGCGCAAGGTCTTCATCGCTTAGTCGCCATGCTGGACGAATTTTGGAGAGAACGTCGGCCCTTTTCTCCGCCGCCCGCTCTTCCCATGACAGCGTGTAAGGCATTTTTGTTGGAGAGGAGAGCTTGGGGCAGATGGAGAGAAGAAAAAGTTGGGTGAGTCCCGGTCCCGGGAAGTATTTTGCCCAACCCCAACACACTAATGCCCCGCAGCGCTTGGCGGCCTGAAGTAAGACAGTTTCGGAATTCAGTTAGTCGCTTCCATCCAAAATGATGAAAATGCAGTGCGTCACCAGGAGGCAGGCAGTGCACATGCGTGAAGTGCACGCAGCATATGGCAGACAGAGAGCCGGAAGAAACCGAGCCCAACTTCGTTATCTACTTGTGGACGAACACCTCCTCATGGTTAGTATTAAACGTGATTTATTGAATCAAGTGCGACCGCCTTCTGAATTCAGAGTTACCTATACTAACTATTCTATGATAGCTCCCTCCCACGTAACCTGCATAACATTTTCCGAGACCATCGCCCAGTGATTCACAGCAAAGCTCAACAGACATTTGCGGAACGTGCCGCACCCCAATGACTTCGTCATTCCCACAGTTGCCCAAAGGATTGTGTTGACTCTGCTGACTCTCTTTTCTGGATGTAACTCCCTCCAGACCATCGCGCAGAGACGAGAGAACCAGTCCCACTAATCCTCAAGTGCTGGGATGGCACCGGCGGGTTCGAAATGGAACCCAGGTTATGCACTTGGGTGGCTGCGCGATCACTTGTCTCGCGAAAATTGGCAGTGCTAGAGCCGCTCCATCTCGGCGTGTCAAAAAGTGTGGGCGACTGTTGCGCCTCTAGTGCAACAGAAGGGCCTTCCATGAGGCAGAGAGAGTTCGGAGATTCCATCGCGTCGACCTCTGTGCTGGGGGGAACATCAACGCGAGGGATCGGAACGACGAAACTCTCCTCAAGACACGCTGTGGCGTGCGATCTAGCGAGAATTCGGAGCTGGTTTTGCCACTTTTTCTGGGTCGTGAGAGAATGGTGCAGGATATATTGTCTCAAAAACCGACGGGCTAGGTGTCGGCTCGTTCCCTGGAGCACATACGCCGCTTGTCCCCTGAGGCGCTCTAACAGCATGACTTCCGTCTCGGTGCGTATCGACCCAGTTTCATAGCCATCATGAATGACCCGACAGACAAGCATAAGCAGGAGGGTAGGGCTGATCCCCATTCTTCTCTGCGTTTCCATAATCCAGACTTGCGTGTCGTTGGTCTGACGGGTGCCAGATTCGGCGACGAAATGCTTCCACAACGCGAAGAACAGCGCCATTGACTCTGCCCACCCGGCAGCTGTGCTGTTAGGACAGCAACTCTCTGCTCCAGGTATGAGCGGGAGGAAGGGCAAGTAACTGAGCTTCTCTGCACACCAGGAGAGGCATGACCTCAAACAGGGGTTCGGACCGCCATCGGGCTCAAAGGGTCCAGGCTTGTGTCTTATTATAAAGCTTTCAAGTCGAGGACTCGCCATTGTAGCGTGAAATGGACTGAAGGACAAGGCGATAGGTGACACAAGATCAGGCGCTTCATGACTCTGTACCCGAAGGGAATGATGGTAGAAAGCGAGATCAAACGAACGGTCGTCTGGTGGAAGCTGCTGAAGCATCTGAGAAAATCGCGAAGGGTCGTCTCCCATGTAGGTGCGGGCTTGTGAGACATGCTGGTCGATGCCGTCATGGGCAGAAACTTTGCCGTGGGTGAAAGCGAGAAGCATGTGAAATAAGAACTTGGCTGGATGGTTTTCGTGGACGGCACTACCTTCGGAGAGGCTCAGCTCTTGGTGAATGATGTGCTGCACAATCTCCAGGTGTGCCGGGTTGACCGCTGTGTGGGTGCATTGGATGACATAGTACCAGAAGCTCGTGTCCCGGAAGTTGTTATCCAATGTGTACCGCTTTAGAAGGGTGGTGTACAGCTCGAAAGCTTCCTTGTCGCAGCCAATGGCCGAGAAGAGATCGGCTTCCATCTGAATTTGCGCCATGTGTTGAGAGGTAAAGGTGTCCACCAACCGACCCTGTTGAATCCAACGAGTTCCCGCTTCCAAGCCCGATATTTCTGTAACATCCGGCATACTTATGAAGCTGATACGGCCGATGGTGGGTGACCAAGGGTGTCCAGAAGGTCTTCTCGGCTCCAACTCCAAGTCTGCCAACTTCTGATCCACGTGGGTAACATGCTCCTCCACGAGCGTCCTTGGACTATCCACCCATTGCGCGCTGCGAGATTCGGCAATGCTATCGGACTTACAACCACCCGGGTCGACACGAGGGCTCGGCTCACCGACCAGCGTTTGAGGGGAATCCAGCCCACCGCTGTTATCGGGCTGCTGAGACCAGACATCGAGGCTCCTCGTGAAGCCTTGGAAGCTTCGCTCAGCCAAGATGCCAGGAGACTGGGGAAATGCAGCCTCGTGCCTCTTTCTCGGCCGCTCCGTGGGGCTGGAGTGCCCGTCGCTCTGAGTGAGCTTACGACGTTCAACGAGGCGCGCTGGTGGCGCAAGTTGGCGCGGCAAGGGCGGGGAGAACACTGACGACGACGCCAAGATGAGGGGAGAAGGAATTTGGCGTATTTTGGTAACTGTTGGCCGTTTGGAGATGACGTCCCAATGCTTGGAGGAGAGTCGGTATTGATATTGACAGTCGCTGCGGGGCTCAATGGTCAGTCATAATAGGAATAGGAATTGAGAATTGAGCACGACGGGTCTGGACTCTGGAAGGGCGGGATAAACGGTGTGCTCACGTTGCTGTAAAGTTGTGCTGTGTCTGCATGTGATCTCTGACGTGCTTGATACTCGAGGTTTTGTTGTAAATGTCGATGATCTCAGTCCTGTGCTTCTCCCACTGCTCCTGGGATATCTGCGGTGCGCGGCCGTTGACAGGGGCGTTGATGAAGCGGAGGCTGCTGCCTCCGGGCGTCGCCATCTCGCCGCCGCCTGGATGCCTGGGGCCCCATCAGGTTTGCAATCCGTCCATTGTGAGGTTTTGTTTGCAGGCAGGACCGGTAGAGCTGTGGCAGGTGGCAAGGAGGACAGTCAATGTCCGATGTTAAATCACAACGCGGCATGTGCAGGACAGGCCCTAGACAGGTGCCGTCATCCATGTCACACGGCCTGTGCGCTAAAGAAAGTACTATTTGAGCCTAGTGCAGCGGGCGGACCCGCTGTGATTTCTCGATCGACGAGCCCCCGCGCTAACTTGATCTGGTCATTCTGTGGGAATTCCAGTGGCTGGTTTCCTCAGCCGGCCTTGTCACCCAGGACAAGTGTCGTCACTTCGCAGTTCTCTTTCCACGGAGTGCTTCTGAAGATCCAAGGCTTCGATCTTCAGCAACCCTCTTACTTATGCAAGACATGCACCACCAAGGGAACCCTACACTGCTACCTTTGCCTTGACCACCTAGGTTCGCATAACGTTGACACCCGACGGACCACAGTCCGCGGAACGGAGCGCGGACCGCCCCTTGTCTGGCGTGTCGCTAAGCTAAATTCAACGGCGCTTCACCGCTTGCAGCGCGGGATGCAGATCGATCTGAAGACACCAAAACAAAAAAACCAGACGTAAGACCTCGGGCCAGTTTGTCCAATCGACTCGTGTCTTTGTTTGTGCCAGACTAGCAGGGGACATCCCAGGTCGTCGCCAGGAACGTCCGAGCAACCCCCCCCCCCCCCCCCCCGCCCCCCCCGGGTTC
>Ga0247765_1000851_pt1 | contig 19262 bp, 4 predicted proteins | sample UWRJL106311C6_FD_179949 | JGI IMG/M metagenome (GOLD analysis project Ga0247765, IMG submission 179949) | Plant litter microbial communities from Arlington Agricultural Research Station in Wisconsin, United States - UWRJ-L106-311C-6 | ecosystem: Environmental > Terrestrial > Plant litter >... | reverse complement strand
TCTCTGTGCAAAGCCCACTGTAGTCACCCTGTTACAGGGCATAGACCCCTGTATCTCTGCTTGTTACAGCAGGTTGGTCTGCTGATCTTAGCTTCCTTTGACCCCGTCCCGGGCAGTCATCGTACCCCCAAAGCCTTCCGCTGCAACCGTTACAGGGGACTCACCCCCTGTAACCTCCTGTACTGGACCTCACTGAGACCAGTCAGGCCACACAAATTAACAATATTTAAACACTACGTTAATTCTTTAAATCCTATAGAAAAGAAGCCTATATATTTATAATTATACCTTAACCTAAGATTCTAAATTACGTTTTACTAAAGGAGGAAAAAGAAGCGAAAACTAAGGGAAAAGGGGGAAAATAGCCTATAAAGTTAATAGATTTTAAAAATATAATAGATTTTTCCAAAACTATTATACTACCCTATTATTACTAATTTAACCATTTTATTCTCTTAATAAAAAACACTACTTCTTTATTTAAAAAATTATACCCATTATTAAAAATCAAGTTAAAAAGTTTAGAAGTATTTAAAAAAAAACTTAATAAAAAGGTGGATAAAATATAATAAAAGCCCAGCAATATCCCCTATTATATTTATTCCAAAAAAGAATAATTTTCTACACCTTTACGTAAACTATTAAGGCCTAAATAAAATTACAATTAAAAATCACTACCCTTTACCCTTTATTTTGGAAATTTTTAATAAGGTTTTAAACGTAAAGTTCTTTAATAAAGTAGATTTAAAAAACGCTTATTACCAGATTTAAATAAAAAAAGAGAAAGAATAAAAAACTACTTTCTAAACTTAATACAAATTATTTAAATATCTCATCATACCTATAGGCCTTACTAACATATTAACCACCTTCCAATATTACATTTAATATATACTTTACAAGTATTTTAATACCTTTACGGTAATATATTTTAATAATATTCTAATCTTTTCCCCAAATTACAAATCATATATTTAACACCTTTAATAAGTAATAAAATAACTATAAAAAGCTAATTTGTTTTATAACCTAAATAAATACGAATTTTATAAAGATAAGGTTAAATTTCTTAAATATATAATTAGGAAAAAGGAAATATTTATTAATTTTTTACAAATTTGGATAATTCTTAATTAACCGAAACCCCAATCCTTTTATAATATCCAAATTTTTATTAAATTTTATAATTTTTATTAATAATTTATATAAGGTTTCTTTAATATTACCAAACCGTTATACAATATACTATAAGGTATAAAAAACGGGCGAAAACTGGGTAAAATCCAATTAAATAATAAAAAATATACAATATTTTAGTAACTAAAATACACCTTTACCACCACCCTTATATTACGATATTTCAACCCTAAGAAACCTATTATTATCGAAACCAATACTTCCTACTTCGATATAAGCGCCATCCTCTTACAACCAGCAAATAACAGCCAAAAATACTCCGTAGTATTTTAATTAGCTAAATTTAAATAGGACCAATTAACCTACTTAATAGTAAATAAAAAGTTAATAGCTATTATAAAATACTTTAAATAATAAAAATATTACTTAAAGGGAAATTATAAGTAAATTACCGTTCTTTTAAATTATAATAATCTTTAAAAATTTATAAAATAAAATTATCTAAATAATAAATAAGTTAAATAATATATATATCTAGTAAAATACGATTTTACTATTAGGTATTAAACGAATAAACGAAACCCAGCCAATACGCCTTTAAAAAGGCTAAATTACGTAAATAAGGAGCTTAAAAACAAATTAAAGTAGCTTTTAGTAATTAAAAACAAAATAGCGAAAATGTAATTAGTATAAGTAAAATTTACAACCCAGATAATACTTAAAGAAAAAAGGGGTTTAAGGTAAACGTTTATTTAAATATATATATTGTCTTACGCCGTGCATAGGGTGGGTGCCACCCACCGGCCCTAATAGCTACGCGGAACTTCTACCGTAACTACCTAGGTGGAAAACGCTACTCCTACGTTGCGAGGTATCCTGTCAACCGGTGCTACGTACAAAAACCCCCTAGTCCTGATCAGGCCTTAGCCTCTAGTTTCCCAGGGGGGGCTGGCCATCGGTTATCGATTTATATACTTCCGTTCTGCCAATTGGTAAAATCCCTTTACGAGGGCGTACCGCCCTCACTAGTATCTATTTCCTAGGACTAGTCATCATCTAAAACCATTACTATTTCTACTAACTAACGCGCTAAGGTTGTAAGTATCTATAAAATATCTTTAAAGCCGTAATCAATTCGTACTGGGGCTAAGGAGGCCGGGGGACGACCCCTTGGCCTATAGGGCCGGTCCGCCTCGGTCAGTTCTACCTATCTCTTCCTCGTAACAGCGTTGTTACAAAATCCAACTAAAATTGAACCAACCGCTATTATCGTATTTTCCTAAGTTATTTTCTTCGAATAATTAGAGGAAATAAAATACCGGGGTCTATCTACCTATCGCTCCTTAACCTAAATAATCTACTTTACCCTTACCAGGTACTATTTAAACTATATTAGGTATTTCTTAACGTAGTTAACGTAACGCGTTCGGGTTATATACGATTCTCCAAATATCGCCTCCTCCAGATCATCCTTCTTCACCTAGCACTTAGTTTCCTTATAAGTCAAACTATAATACCCATAGCGTATTGCTTTAGTAACGTATATTTTTACTACATAACTAAAGCCGTAATAACGATAGTACTACTGCAAGGCAACACTATTAGCAAAGGGCTTGTAAGGATACCAGGTACCCTCTACCATTACGCCCCGGGTACAAAGGGTATTCGCTTCGTCTACGGTACTAGTAGTAACGTAAAGAGGTATTTTATTTTCTTCTTAACCGTCTTAGGTACCATTACCCGGACAACCTTAACCTTATTTTCGTTTTTAATCTTTTTTAGCAAATACTATAGTATTACTACCCTACGTACTCGCTACGAGCTCAGCCCGTAAGCAATTACGGTATAGCCTTTATAAGTTACGGTTACTACCTGGGTAAATACCCTTTTTACCTAACCCGTATTAATTTCCGCGAATTTTCGGGCCTCCTCCGTATTAAATATAATCTTCCAATCGCCACTAAGTAAGTAGCGCGCTACGCGTACCCTAACCAAAGCTAAGGCGTCGCCGCTATAACTGCTATTAATAACGCGATTAATCAAATCTACCACATCTTTATTGCTCCTATAATTGTCGTCTTTCTTTTAGCCTATCTATACTATTACCTCCAAAATATATACCCTAGGGACATATTTAACCGGTACCAAGGCAGCCACCTAGGCCCAAAACTTACCAGCTATAACCAGGATCTAAGGCCTCGTAGCAACTTCGGTATAAACGCTTAGCTTATTCTCAATAACGTCTAATTTATTAAGGACTTTTTATATTAAATCGGGTCTAATAGGCGTAGGCTTCTCTACTAAAAACTCAATAGCAATAATTACTAATTCTACTAAACAAATAATAACCTTACTTGCTTTTGGGTCTTTATTACCAGTACAACCTCGTATATAGCTTGTTACTTTACGTAAAAACATAAGAGTAGTAATTAGCTACCCTTAAGGTATAATTAATACGGATTCTTCGAAAATATCGTTATCTTTATCGTTAGGGACCTTTTCGATCCTACTTTCGCTAAAGGCTCGCCTTATACGTGGGGTGAACTCTCTACTACTATTAGCTATTGCAGAGCGGTAAGGGTATTTTACCGGCCCTACCCTACGAGAAAACTCGAGGGCGGAGGAGGTAATCGCCCAGTTTCCCTCAAATAACCCAGTTACGCTAGCGTTATAATTACGCTTCTTCTTCGATCCTATAGGGACCAAATAGTCGTTATTATCGATCGATTCCAGGTGGTTGCGTCGTTTTTGGCCGTATGCGCGAGCAGATGCGCCGGTCCTGGGTTCTCACGAAGTTTTCCGTTTATTTAAATATTTCAATTATTAATTAATAAGCAAAATAAAAGGGAAAAAACACCTTCTAAAAATTGGCTTAGTTAAGGATAAATACTTCCTATTTAGGTAGCTAAAGCTGCAGTTTAAAAAGAACGTATTTTCAAATTATAACCAAATACCCCATTACGGAACCTGGTTTTAAAGTTATAAAAAAGTAACGAGTAGACTTAAAGAGTTATTAAAAGGCTAAAAAACCTATAACTTAATTACGCGTTAGGAAATTAATTATAAAGCGTAAATAAAAAGTTATTATATAAAGGGCGTTTATTTATACCCGTAAAAAAAAGCGCAAAAAACGCGATTCTCCAGGTTTACTATAACAATATACTAATAAGCTATTTTAAAATTTAATAAGCCTTAAAAAAGATTTAACGTAAATACTTTTAAAATAATATTAATAAAAACGTTAAAAACTACTATAAATCTTACAACATCTACTAATTTAGGAAGTTAAAAAAATATAAGCTATATAAGGAATTATAATCCCTACCCCAACCTTCTAGGCTATACCAAAAGCTGTTAATAAACCTAATTATTAAATTACCCCTAATTTACCTTTAGGAAGGGGAAGAAGTAAATACGATCCTAATTATAGTAAACAGATTCATAAAAATAATATATTACTTTACTATTAATCAAATTATTATAAATTAAAAATTAGCAATTTTATTCTATAAAGAAATTAAGTATTAAAAAGGGGCAGGGGTTTTAAAAGAGGTAGTAAGTAATAAAAGGTTTATTTTTATAAATCAATTTTAAAGCGACCTTTACTATATCTCATAAATAAAAAGATAATTATTAATAATGTTTTACCCCCAAACCAATAGTTAAATAAAATAGATAAATTAGATATTGGAATATTACCTAAGGGTCTTTTACAATAAAGAAAAACCAAATTAGGCTTATTTACTAATAAAAGTAAAATTTATTTACAATAATATAGTTAATACAATAACGGGAATCGCACCTTTTAAAGCGCTAATAGGTTTTAACCCCTCATTTTATAATTAAATTAAAGGCAACGTATTAATGGGGAAAATACTAATAGTAATTAAGTGAATCGAAAAGTTTTAAAAAATCCGCTAATAGTTAAAAAAAAACTAGGCAAAGGTAACTAAAACGTAGAAACGATACTATAATAAAAAGTATTAAAATTAAGAATTTTAAAAAAATTAATTAGTAATATTATTAATAAAAAGTTTAAAATTAAAATTAGAATTAGAAAAGCTTACGCTAAAATTTATAAAGCCGTTTCGCATCCTAAATAGAATTAATTCGTTAGTATATTACCTCTATTTCCCCACTTAATATAATAGGTTATATAATATATTCCCAATTAATCTACTAAAACTATATATATATAGGTTAGAATAAGAACCTTTACTAATATTTTAGTTAAAAGACGATAAGAAATGGGAAGTTAAAAAGATTTGGGATTATAAGTAAATTAATGGCGAAACGAAATAATTAATTAAATAGGTAGGGTAGCCATTAGAATATAATTAATAATTAGGAAAGGAGAATCTGGAAAATACCCTAACTTTAATGGCCAAATTTGAAAAAGACTACGTTAGGAAAAAAGCTTATAAGTAAAAGAAAGGGAAAAAGAGAAGGTCTTATTATAATCCTTAATTATAGAATTAATAAATATAAAAAAAAATTAGATTAAAGCGTATAGAAAACGTACTTAAAATAGGATTGAATTTCTAATTAATAGGTTAATAAATAATAGAAATTTAAAAAAAGAAAAGAGAAATAAGATCTTATAAAAATTTAAAATTGCTAAAGGTAACTTTAATATTAGTAATATCAATACCCTTTTCTTACTATAAATAATTTGAAAATTTTGCGATAAGTTTATACTTCGTTATTATTTATAAATTATATCTTATTAAACCCCTTACTAATTACTAATAATAAAACGCGCGGGAAGACGCCAAACCCCCCTAAACTCTCAAATTATAGCTAAAACGAAAAACAATATCGGAATCGCGTTCTACGTATCCGATTACCCCTATTTGTGATATCGCAGCCAGGGCGTACCGAAGGCGCGAGTTGTGGTAATGGCGAAAGCCAGAATTATGGTGCCGATTAAGGGTTTGCGTAAAGTCTTTACGCCCGTAAAGTAACGACCAAAGGTAATAATAACGTAATTAATTAAAGTTGTAGTAATAATGAGACGATTTTAGAGGAAGCGAAAGCCTTTAAAATTAAAAAGAATATACTTTACAAATAGTTCTAAAATATAGTTAATAGGAGGGGAGCTTTTAACGATATCTTTAAAGCTATTAAACGGTACTTTAATTACATTTTTTTATTAAACCCTAAGTAAAAACGTATTAAAAACGTTAAAAAATACCTTAATTTTATTAAGGTATTATTAAAAAGAATTAAAAACTTAATTAAGATATAATAATTAATACTGGCTAATCGTATATAAGCCCAAATCGCAAGCGGCGGATGTAACGTAGTTATATCGCCTTTACTATATAAATATGTTATATTAAAAAAAGTATTCCGCGAAATTATTATTACTTTACTAAAGGACCTATAATTATAAACTAAATTTACAAGCGAAGGAATCATATACGGAATAAATAAAATTATACCAATTAAAGGAACAATAGCGGCTAAACGTCTCCTACGTAGCGGAAATGTAGTAGTTTTATTTAAGGATAATAAATAACCGTAATATAATAACTTAAAAAATAAAAACTAGGTATATAAGGTATTTATAGATATAATATAAATACGCTAAAAAATATACGTAAAACTAGTAAAAAGGGTAGACCCGAGTATTGTAAAAAGATACGGCAAAGGTAAAAACAACGATATGGTAAAAAATTTAAACAAATTTTAAAAGCAAATAAGTAAGTAGAGCCAGGCTAATATAGTTAAAGTTAAAATAAGGCTCCTCTGCAAAAGTAACAAGGGTATAGCAAAGCCAAAATTTATCTAGCTACTACTAGAAATTTACTTAGTAAAGGAAGCTATTAAGCTAATTAACTAAGAAATAATCCATAACTACTATAAATACCTTTATAAACAGTTTAAAGGCGAAGCGAAAACAATCTAATACTTTAACTACGAGAAATAAAAATATAAAACCAAATTTTATACAAATAAAATAATATACATACTTTACAAAGGCGATACTTACTTAACGGCGACAAATATTAAGAAGCAAAAGGCAAAATACCCTATAAATATAAAAGCAGGCACCCCGAAGCGATGCCTTAACTATAACGGTACGTATATAGCGTTTAATATAAATTATTATATAGTAAAGGAGTAGAAATAGCATATTAAAAAAAGATACTTAAATAGACCTATTACCTTCGTACCCCCCCTAATACGTATACAAACTGTAGGTAACGTAATTAATCCTATAAATAATATTATTAAATAAGTAACTATAATAGCCGGATTAGTATTAATAACCAAGTATATACGGTTTTTAAGCGTAGATTAAAGGATTAAAGGAAAAAGGAAAAGAAAACCAACTAACTTGCAAAAAGTAGCTAAAGGTAATAATAATACCTTAGTAAATTAGGTAGTACTTACTAGTACTACTGCTACTATTGTAACCAAAGCGAATACGACCCCCCTGCGGATTACCTCCGAAAAGGACTCTCTCCCCCTATTATCTAGCATATTAGTAAAAAGCTAGAATAACAATTTCTACCTCCTCCTTTCGCGCTTTATATAGTAATGTAATTAAAGATACTATATTAAAATATAAGAAACGGATAAAAGAGATTATAAATAGTATTATATAATACCGTTTATAATATATTAGCAATCCAGAAGCTACTTTATAACGGCTTAATTAACGCCCCCTAATATAGTAGATTTAAAAAGTACAATATAATTTTTAATAGCGGAAGAGTAGTGTTATATATAAGTAAAAGAATTAATAGAATAACGTAGATAATTAATAGCGGCAAGGATTAGGTAGCGGTAATGTTTGGAAAAGGAGATAATATATTAACGGTAATATCCATTTATTTAAAATTATATAATAGAAACTAAAAAACCCTATTAAAGGAACTAATTAATAAGCCCCCGTTACGTAATTGTACTGTTATTATAGGTAATTTTAATACCTATTACCTTATATAAAATAAAAACTGAAAATAATTACTTAAAATAAAGTACGTATTTCACCTCGTAATTAAATAAAACCTAAAGTTTCTTATATTATAGGGAGAAATAATAAAATAGTTAAAAAAGGGGGATAAAAATAATATAATAAACCTAACCTGAATTGTTAAAAACCTTAACGCAACGTATAATAAACCGGATAACTTCCCCGGATTAGATTATACAGTATAAGCGATAACTGTAGGTAATTTGCCTACGAAATGAGGTAGCCTTGAGGATGAAGGATATAATTAGTTACTACTTTATAAAGTTATATATAAAAATATGGTTATAATATACCTTACTATTTTAGGGGAGTTAAAAACTATTAAAAAGGTAAAGGAAGTAGCGTTTAATTTAATTAAGGAATTTATTTATATCGCGGATATAATATATCCAAAACGTAAATGTAATTAAAAAACCAATATTATTTAATAGAATAAAAAGGTTAAAAATATTATAGTAAAGGCGAGGAAAACCAAATATACTTAAAGAAAAAACTATATAAAAAATATTTTTTAAATATTTTAAAATAACGGTATTAAAATAAAAAAAAGTGATAAGAAAAGTATAAATAAAATATTAATATAACGTTTTTAAAAAGGTAGTAAATATTAATTAAAATTTTTAAAACTTAAAAAAATAAGTTAAATTACAAAGCTATAAAAAACCTAACCCCTCTGCCATTCCCCTTTTACAAAATACCTTAAAAGGCCTATAAAATACCATTTTATATAAATAAAAAGCCAAAATACTATTAAAACGCTTTTTCCTTAAATTAAAAGCAGATTTTTCCCTAATCCCTAATTAAAATATAAATTTAATAATATTTAAAAAAAATTATAAAAATTAATTAAAAGGTAGATATTAGGGATATTAGTATAGTAATATTAATAATATTATTAAATAAAGTATTAAAACTAGACCATTTATTTAATAAATTATTAAAAACCTATAATAAGGAAGAAAACTTTTTAAAACGTTATTATTAATTATATAAATAGGTTTTAAACTATTATACTTCCCTTAATACTTTTGCGAAGTAATTATAATAGTATTTAGAAAATTAAATAAAACGCTAAAGGACCAAAAACTCCCGGGGGCTTATAAGCTAATCTCCCTTTTAAATATATTAGGTAAAATAATAAAAATACTAATAATAATATAACTTATAATTATAACTAAAAAGAATAAAATACTTTTTTATATATAAATAGGGTTTAGGTATAAAAGGTCTACAAAAGTAATAATTAGATTAATAATAAATATAATATATACTACTTAAATATATAATATAATAACGTTTCTATTGCAACTTAACCTTATAGGTACCTTTAATTGGGTAGATTAAATATAGCTAATATATATATTTTGGAAATTAGGCTATAAATAGCAGCTTATTCACTAGTTGTAATTTTACTTTAAAAATAAAATAACCCGCCTTTACTTTAATAAAGTAATATTAAAACCTTATAAAATTACTTAAAGTATATTATAAGGCTTCCCCCTCTCCCTTATTTTCTTTATTATCTTTATATCTACTTTATACTAATAATTAGAGGAAATTCCTAACCTTATTATAATAGGATTTGCAAATAATATAAACCTATTAACTTATATATATAATATAAAAATAGTATATAAAATATTAAAAAAGGGATATAAAGTATATAAAAAATAAGTAAAAAAAAAAGGTATAAAATTTAACCTATTAAAAAGTAAATTTATATACTTTATAAAAATAAAGTAAATACGTATTAATATATTAAATATTTTAAAAAAGGGGAACCCGGGTCTAGTATTAGTAAAAAGCGCCTGCTTTTTAGGTATATAGTTAAATTAGAAACTATTTTTTATTAAATATTAAAAGATTATTTTATAAAAGATAAAAACCTAGAAACTAATATTAAAACGATTAATAAGGAAAATATAGGGAGTTTACCTTAATTACGTATAGTAAATTTATATAATGGTTATCTAAAACGTAATATCGTACGGAGTAAATATATAATATATATTAATATTAAAAAAAAGAAAAGTAAAGGGAATAGTATAAAAACTTTACAATTAATAAATAAAATACTTATATACCGCTATTAGGGCGTATAAAGCCATATTAATAAAAAATATCGAGGTTGAGGTGTGGTGTTTATTATTAGATTTATACCTTATAAAATAAGTAGTAAAAGTGGAATAAAAGCTCTAAAAAACTAATATAATAAAGCTATTACGTATTGCGTACAAAATAGTAATTAGTTAATTTAAAAGGAAATAATTATATAGAAGGGAAAGAAGAATTAAGTAACTAAATAGCGGAATTTTAAAGGTAAAATAAGTTAAATAGTAATTATAATTACTAAAGTAAATTTAAAATTTAAGGGGGGAAGTTAATTAAATAAAACTTAACCCTAATAAAAAATTAAAAGTAAAATAAAAGGTATACTAATTAAAGTAATAAACGATAGTATTACGAAAAAGAACCAGCTAAGGTATAAAATTAATAAATTTATTTAACCTTTAGGGGAAACTATTTAAATACTTTTTACTTAACTTATATAATAAGCTTATTAAGGTAATAAAGCTAAATACGTTTTTATTTAAAATAAAGGTAAAAGATGTAAATATTTTATTATATTAATACGTAGAAGTATTAGAAATAGCAATATATATCTTCCTAAACTACCCGGAATACGCGTAAAGCCGAAAATAAGTAAAATTATTAAAAATACGAAATGGAAGTACTTTTAAAAAGACTTTATTTTATTTTATAATATAAGTAAAATTAAAATATATAATTTAGCTAGAAAGATAGAGAAACTTAATAGTAAGGAAGAGGTATTAGGGGAAGGAAAAAAGTAATTATTATAAGAAAAAAAAAGAAAACGCGAAAAAGAGGAATAATTAGCAAAAGGTAAAAAAAAAGGATGAATAATATTGGAATTATAATATAATAACCATAGTAAAATTATAATAAAGGTACTATAAATACTAATAGAACCTATAAATAGGTAATAAGCTGCTTATAATTTGCGGAAATTATTAATCCTTCCCCAAAAAATACTTATAAACTCGTAATAAAATAGTATTATATAAAAGCAGCGCAAATCCCTTTATATATTATAATTAATATACTTTCGTATCCTTATTTAGTATAAATTAATAGGAATTATTAGTAAAAAATCAAAAATATAGCTAAAATATAGTAAAAATATAACAGGGAATAATATATATATTATTAAGCCTACTTTTCAAATACCTTAGCCAAAATCTTACTAATCTCGCCCAAGATTTTAAAACGCTTTTAAATAATAGTAAAACAGCGTTTAAAATAGTATACTTAATAAGACGTTCCACCAAGGGTAGTTTAAGTTGTAATAGCGGTGAGAAAAGGTTACGTAACCGTATTGTGAAAAGGGGTTGCTGAAGTAAATAAAGCAGGCTTTATAGTAACCTAACCTTACTAAATATAGATTATTTAATTAATAGGAAGAGATAGCGTTAAAATTCGTATAAGTATTATAATTAATACGTGGAAGATATTAGGAACTTATAGAATAACTAATAATAACGGAAGTTAGCTTATAGGCAGCGTAAATGACGAATATAGTAATAATTTATTACTTAAAATTAGTAAGCTAAGAAAAATTAGTAAATATTAAAGCCGTAACGAATATATAAAGAGGTAACGTGCGTGATAAGCGAGCGCAACAGATAAGCGAGCGCAACACTTTCCACTTCCCCACCACAATTATCCTCAATTACACAACCATAATACTAGGAAATAACTATAACTAAATCGGAAATAGATGAATCAGATAATTCTGCAACCTCTTTACACGTGCGTACATTATGGCCAGGCTTGCCGCATACTCTACAGTACCGAATCTTCGTACGAGACCCCCCTGCACCACCACCATTTTGTCGTGTTTCCTGGACCAATTGCTTACCTACAGCCTTCTAATCTAGTAGATCCTGTACCTTTTGTACAGTAAGTGACCCTTTAAGCCGTATACGTGTTTTTTTGGCTCTCCGTCGCTTACTAAACCCCTTATTGGCCTTTCGTAGTACTAAGACCTCCGTACGTAGAAGAGCTACCTCGTGCATAACAGCCATCGTACCTTTAACTAGTCGATTTATAGTAGTTAGTATTAAGGTTGGAGAGTTATCCTGATAGTTGGAAATTCGAGTTTTGATAAATACTAACTGCGAGGTAGCCTTTCGAGGGTTATGTAGCGTTTGGGAGACCTAAGGTAGTGCTGTACGTAGGTTTGAGGCTGGGGGGGTTGGGGTTTGAATGTAGATATCTAGCTTAGATATTACCCTTTCTAAGTCGTACGGTATAAGGCCGGCTCCGGTAAAACCCCCCTAAATATTTTTTTTTATAATTGAAGCAAAAAACGCTTTTCTAAACGTATAGAGAAATTCCAACTTGCTAATATATGTAATGTTTATCCGCATCAACTGCTTAATTTGGCGGCTATACGCCTTCTTTAACGGCCTAAAATAACTAATATCCAATGGTTAAAGTAGGTACGAGGAGTACGGAGGTATATAAAGTGTAATAATATTATGCTCCTGGTAGTAGGTTTCGAATTCTTCGGAGTGGTAGCTATCGTAGCCGTTAAGGATAAGTAGCCGATATTTGCCCTTCGTACGAGATATTATGTGGAAATTGAAGTACCGAATCCAATTTATACCTTTTTTATTAGTAATTTACTTGTTATTGGTTGTTGCAATACGCCAGGAGGCCGGAAGGTTGCACTCTTGATACTAGTTAGTAAGGTGGTACTGCCTAGTTAAGATAATAAATGGCGGGATAGCCCAACCCAAAGCGTTTACCCCTTGGATAACTGTTGCCTACTTTTAATTTCCAGGCTGGGCCTATTTGGCCCTACTGCGGCCGTTAAAGGTAGTAACTACTATAGCGGCGATAATAATGCCTATTATAAAGCTGGTTTTGTTAAAATTATACGAATTGTCGTTAAGGATACTATACTTGACTTTAACGTTATATATAAGGGCAAATTACTCGCGAATAATTATTGGATCTTCGCATTTAGCCTTTTAGTAGTTGTATTTACGTGTAAAACGCGTTTGGAGTTTTAGTTGGCGTTTAATAAAGTTGTAAGCTTATTATATACTAATAGGGGGCGCGTTGTATTCGCGTAGTAATTGGTTAGTTATATCTTCTACGTACGAAAGCTGGGGATAAAATACGCGTATATATAGCTTAATTATATATTAAATAATCGTTTTCTTTTTTAAATCCGTAAGTTTGCGTGAGTTGGTTGGAATATCGCGTCGCGTAGGCTAATTGGCGCGTTGGTGGAAGAGAGTTATATGATTAATATTGTAGATTTTAGCTACCTTACGTAAGCTTAGATTTTTATTATTTTGGAGAGCTTGGAGGGCCAGAAGTAATTGTACTTCGTTTAAACGTACTGTTATATTGGGTTGTGGAGAAAATAAGGGTTGAATGTGGAAATGGTGCAACGTGTGAAAAGTGTTGCGCTCGCTTGTCTGTTGCGCTCGCTTATCATGCACGTTATATATAAAAATATATATCTAATTAAAATCTGTATAATATTAGTAGTAACGAAAGCCCGGAGCTGCGAAAAGTAAGCAAAAACCCTAAAGAAGTAGCGAAAGCGCGTAGAAAAAGTACCATTAGGTTACAAACACTTATAGAGCTCCTAACAACTACTAACATAGATACCGCTAACGCAGGAACGGTAAGGGCTGTAAGGATGAAAATTAGCAAAACTACAAGAATTAGTAAAGGAGACAAATAATAGTAAAGTACTTACACAGTAATTACGCAATTCCGCATAGCAGTTTTAATTCTTAAAAACGAGGTATTAGCATTGGAGCTAAAAGCTATAGCATATAAAATAATAAATAATAATAAAAAGAAGAAAAGAATAAGGGAGAAAACCTCCCCCTATTTATAGGCAAAAAAAGGCGAGAGTTTACGCTTACGCACTACACTCGCTCAGCAGGCAACGAGATTACCCTAGCTAAATAAGGATAAAATATTAGATAAAAATATACTAGTAATACCCTTATAACCTCTCATCTGGAGTCTAACAAAGGCAAACCGATAACGATACTATTGCAAAGGAAGGCACAACCTACCCCCCCCCTCCTCCTTTTCCCTCTCTTTCCATCCAAATATACCGCTAATGCTACGATGGCACTGCTACTACAATGGCCTCCTTCCCGTAGTACAAACGAAAGCGAACCGAAAGCGAGGCAAACTGCAGAAAGAGAAAGAAGCAAACTACCTATAGAAGAAGGCCATCGTCCGAACTACGGGCGAACCGAAAGCGGGGCAACAAATACAAAGGAAAGAGCCCCCCCCCTTCCACCTCCCACCCATCCGACGACAACATAGCCAGGGCACCGGGGCCAAAGAAGAAAGAACAAGTACGATCCGAGTTCGAACCAACACACAGGCACCCCCCATTTTCCTTACAAATTGTAACAACTCCCCTCCTATCACACATCTTGGGTAGGAGAGACCCAGACTAGTAGACAAAAGGCTGGAAGTAGAGTTGGTTTAGGTGCGATATCGTACCGATACCTGTACTATAAAAGCACTCACGGTGCCTAAACAGATAGATAAAGGGACCGCTTGCCCACTAGGGCGAGGACTAGAGGTCCTCTGCGGTGTAAGATTAATAAAAATTATATCCTATTTAAAAAGGTTTAAGGCGAGCTTTTTGCGCAACCTCCTAACGTTACACAGTATTATCATACTTGGCCTCAACTTCGGCCAGAATATTGGCATTCCTTTAAATAAGTAATTAGGTATTAAAATAACTACGAAACAATTTTAAGGATTAACCTTTGGGGGTAAAATTATAATAAAACGGAAATTATTAAATACTTTGGCTTTTTTTTATTTCTTTACTAGAGTTTGGTAATTAATAATTTTAAATTAAAAAGAATATTAGGCGAGAAATAGATAAGAAGTATATAATATTTACCCTAATAATTTTTATACCGGTATTAAAATTATATATTTAGCGATACGTTTTCTTATAATTCTTAAAAATAACTAGGAGAAAATTAGTAGTAGAGGTAATAGAATTACGAAGATTAATACTATTATTATTATTATCCTTATTATTACTTATAAAGTATTTAATATTGTTGCAATTTTTCTCCAATTTAATTACGTCTTCTAGATTACTAAATGTAATGTGACCTGCGAAACCCTGCCGCAGCGCCTGCGCAGCGCCGGGGGCAGCAATGACGCAATAGGTCAGCACACGCATAAAAGCCGCTGTAGGTAGTTGGCGCTCGCAGGGGGTTTTTCCCTTCTGCAAGAATCAGTCACTGTATTGGAATGGAGTCTGCTTTATCAACTCATCGCTAGTGAATCACCTGTGTATCGCAGCAGCATCGGGCTCTTCCTTGATCACCCTAGTAGCTTATTACACTAAAGTTGTTTTTAAGAGAGGTAAGAGATTTAAAAGGGGGTACGGGGTTTGGAATAGCTTTTTTAAATTTAGGTTTTTTACTTAAAACTTTATTAATAAGTTAAATAAGCGTTAAAAGGTTAAATAAGTCGCCTTTTATACTAATAGGAACCTAAATTAAATTTATTAGTAAAATACGTACAAATAGGGTTAAATATATATTATATAGTAGGAATCTTTTGAAATCTAATAATTATTATACCGAAATAACTTTAATAAATTAATAATACAATTGGGTAAAAAGATCTCGCTGGTAAGAGGAAGGTATTTTTTAGTAGGCTGGTTATAAGCCGCTACGGAATAAATATAATATATATATAGGTTATTTATAGTTATTTATTTTACTTTAAAGGTAATAAAATTAATAAAAGAAGCTACTATTTCGAATTGTACGTAAGGAGAGGGCGAAATGAAGAAAAGGAAAGTAAAGGTAAGTGTAGTAATAGAGAGAGATGGAAGAATTACGTAAAGAAAAGTAAAATAATTAAGTTTAATAGGGTAATTTAACTTTAAAATTATTATAAATAGGGTAATTTAACTTTGGAATCTTAATAGGGTAATTAAATTTAGAATTATTAGCGGGGTGATTAGTAGTGGAAAGTAAGGTGATGAAGATTATATAGCGAATTGCTTACGAAATAAAATAAGGCAGTATTGGAGAAATAACTTATATTAGGACTTAGCAAAATTAAACTAGAGTAGCTTTTAAAGCTAAGGATAGCTTTTGGAAGAAGGGGAATAATTGTAATATAGCTGGCGAAACCCTGCCGTAGCGGCTATTAGGGGTAGTAGTAACGTAATAGGTCAGTATACGTATAAAAGCCGTTATAGGTAGTTGGCGCTCACAAGGGGTTTTTCCCTTCTGCAAGAATCAATCACTATATTGGAATGGAATCTACTTTATTAACTCATCGCTAGTGAATCACCTGTATATCGCAGTAGCATCGGGCTCTTCCTTGATCACCCTAGTAGCTTATTACAAATATTACGGCGTAGGGGCTGATCCCGAGAACTGAGGGTAGTAGTAGCGGCCTACCAGCGTGCGATTGGGAGGCCACCGCTAGTTGGAGATATGTAAGTAGGTCCCCCCGCTTAATTAAGCGCCGACCTTTATATCGATTACAATTCTGGCTTTCTTATTAGTTGCTACTTTCATCCAGCCGAGTTAGATCTAAAAGGACAATACGATTCCGTATTAGATTAATCCGCTTATCGGCTAACTTACTCCCTTATTTGGCGTACTGTGGTAGGTAGGGTTATGGCTCTAGTAACGAAAAACAATAACGCGAACCGAAGTACACTACTAATTATATTTGGTTATTAACAAATCCGGATATACTATGGTAAATAGGGAGCTAATTGAATATAGAATAGGGGTGCGGTACCGAAGTAAATGAATATGAAAACTTTTCGGAATACATATATTTATTACTAGGCGTACTAGACCCTCTCTCTTATTCCTATACTTGGATTAAAAAAAAAAAAACTTTGGTTAATTTTTATATTAAATTAGCTGTACCATACATAACGCGCAGGTTACACCAGTACCTTAAAAAGCTAATAAAAGCTACAACTTTACCGTTAGGGTTAGTACGTAATTGCTACATAAGTGCTAAGCTAGCCCCGGCGTAATTAATAACTTTTTGTATAATATAGCAGATATTAGCCTAAAAAAAACAAGTAACTAGAAATATAATGTTATGGTATTGTAGTATTAGTAAGTGGGGTGGTAAGCAGTCGCTCCCTGATAGTAAGGCAGATTTAGGAGAGGTTTGATAGGGGAGTATAAGCTCCGGTTAGGTAGTATAACCTGCATAGCCAGAAGTATCGACTAATATTTTAGAACATCATATGCTTAACTTTTTACCAAACCTTTACCTAACTATTTAATTTAAAGAGAAATCGCTCTTTTATTAATTAGACTCGATGTCACGGTGCCGACCTTTGACTAGGGAAAAGGACTTGTTATTGCACGAAGAGAGGAAGGGGGAGCAGTGCTGCCCTGGGTGGCTATATACTCGGTGTCGGGTGGGCCCCGGGTGGGCGCCGGACCGGTGGTGACTTACCGCTATCTGGTACCGTAATAGTACCCCGGGCTTCAAATAGTAGTTGCCCTCAACTGCTTTTTAACTAAGCTCCTCTATCTAATCTGGGGTACCTAGCAGCGGCTTTTTATATATGGGTTACTACGGTTACGATTCTACGCGGGTTCATCCGTTACCCAGTTGCTACCCTTATTATAGGTTTATACGTAACGTCCCGGTATATAAGGTAATTTCCCTTTAAAACCCTACTAAAAAAAATTTCTTACCCTACGTTTCCCTTAAGTTCCGCAAATTCTTATAAATCGCTTCCTTTCCTACGCAAACGCGATTATATCCCTACTTCCCTATCTCTTTTGGTACTTATATCGCTTTTTCCTTAGTTATATTTTGTTTTCTTTCCACCTGCTAATTGGAACTATATTATCGTTAAACGCCTCTCCCTTTAGCAATAAGGCTACTATACTACAAACCCCGCAGAAGGTTAAGTAATAAGTTAAGTAGTAAAATAAGATAAGTAACCATTTGCTACCTTATTCTTATCCGGTATTAATCCGTTTAAGTTTAAATTATATATAAGGACTTAAACGTACTGGTTATAACGGAAGAGCTATTTTACCTTAATTATATTTGGATTACTTTTAAAATTACTTTAGTAAACGGTAACGTTTTACTAACGATCTACTATAAATTTTTTAAAGTAACCTCTAAAGGTTGTAACTAATATAACCACTGTTATAAGGTCTGCGCCCTGGTAAATTATTACTTAATTATTATCCTATAGCGGTTTAGTTACTAATTATAATATAATTATTTCCCTTAATTAAATATAATATTTATAAGCTTTATAAATTTCTGGATTGGGTTAAAAGTAAGGTTTTTAGTATTAACGTTAATAGTAACTTTATTTAGTTACAGGTACTTTGCTAAAAGATCGTTAGCTATTTAAAGGTTATAATAAATACGTTTTTAAAGGCCAAAAGTGATTTTAAAAGTAATTATAGTTTAATTGGCTTAAAAGGCTTAAAGAAGGCTAATTTCCCTATTTATTAATTACTTGAAATCGATTCGTTAATAATTTAGTAGGATTTTAAAAAGGTTTAGGAGACCCTCCTAAAGTAGCGTCGCAGCTATTACGCGATTATATATCCGTTCCCGTAAAACGTATATATTAAAAGCGCTACCTTTAAGGTAATTTCTAGTCGTATAGAGGTTATAGCTAGAGAATAGGCTGGAAAGACCCGATTCCAACTATTACCCAGTAACGCTAGGTATCCTCGTTGGGTTATAACTTATCAAATCCTCCGGGCGTAGTTACTCGCTCTGTTCCGAAATGGTAATACCCCTATGGAGTAGGATAATCTTCCTACTATAATAATTCTGGGGAAGTACGTCTACTAATTAGTCCCGGTTTAATAGTAGCCCGGTAAAGTCTAGTAGTTTATTATATAGGGGGGGTAGGGTGTATTTGGGGATCTCGGGCTAATATATTTGGGCCGGATATCCGTAAAGTCAGTAATGGTATAGTAGTGTAGAGTAATTAATAAATCCAGTGGCCTGGGGAAGGCCTACCCCCTTTTAAATTATTCCCGTCTTAATTTTTTTTTTTTTTTTTTTTTTC
>Ga0247765_1000850_pt1 | contig 19265 bp, 8 predicted proteins | sample UWRJL106311C6_FD_179949 | JGI IMG/M metagenome (GOLD analysis project Ga0247765, IMG submission 179949) | Plant litter microbial communities from Arlington Agricultural Research Station in Wisconsin, United States - UWRJ-L106-311C-6 | ecosystem: Environmental > Terrestrial > Plant litter >... | reverse complement strand
CCCAAACCAAAAAAAAAAAAGAAAAGAAAAAAGAAAACATTGCATAGGACTGGACTGGACTAGACTGGACTTGGACGCGAGTCAGAGTGAGAATCAGAGTCAGATTCAAATCCAGATGTCGGCTAATGCCAATGCCAACGCTAATGCCAACGCTAATGCTAATGCTAATGCCAATGCCAATGCCAATGCCATGCAAAAATGCAAAAATTGCAAAAAACTTGAAACAACATCTTTTTTTTATTATCGGAGAAGAAGTTGGTTCCCAAGAAACATGCTCTTTATTTTATTTTACCCCCTCCCCCTTGTAATTTCTCCCATGGTTTTTTTTCCCTCCTCCTCCTTCTCCTCCTCCTCTTGTCTCATCTCCTCTTTTTGTCTTTTTCTTGTCCAAATGTCCGAGGAGATATGAATATAAATATGCATTGGTAAAAGTCTTGGGAGGAGGGAGGGGAAGGGGGGCGGTTACAAAACCGTTAAACGTCAACGTCATTATGCAGATGGGAAACAAAGAAACAAGAAAAAACTGAAATATCAAGTTGGTTCTATATTCACCACACCAGAAACCGAAGAGAGTGGTGTAGAACCTCAAATTGAACACAGTAAAATTAGTTATATAGCTCCTCAAAGAAGGGGGCCTATCATCTCATTCATCTTAGGTAGGCATCATTTCCCGCTCCAAGCTAACACCACCCCGTCGGTGAAGGGAAAAAAAAAAAGGTACAAGGCTAGGCTATATTAAACACGGCTTTTGCCGTACCACCATCACCACCCACCATCACCACCACCACTACCGTCATGCCTGTAGGTAGGTACGGTTCATAGTCCGGGATATCATCAGCCCGTTCGTTTCAATTTACACCTTGCACTTTGCACTTTACGCTTTGTGCCGCGGCAACCACCACCATCCCTCCCTTCCCTGCAATGCAATCCGTCTGCCATCCAACATTGCCGGCACGAATACTAGGAAAAAAAAAAAAGAAGGGGGGGGGGGGAACACGGACAAAGAATACCCGACCAGATCAGACCAGATCAGACCAGATCAGACCAGATCAGACCAGATCAGACCAGATCAGACCAGACCAGACCAGACCAGACCAGACAGCGGAACACAGCACAGGCTGGAGAGAAAGCCTGACAAGACAGACAGACAGACAGACAGACAGACAGACAGACAGACAGACAGACAGACAGACAGACAAGAGGGATTCAAATGTCTCGGCTGGAACATGAATAGGACGGGAAAGGATTCCAGCCTGGCCACACAGAGACATGTCAGAGTGTGTGTTTGTATTGACGTGTGTGGTGAGACTGCGTCAAGGGTTGAACAGGTCACATCAGGCTAGCTACCTTACCTACCTTACCTTAGGTAGTACCGAAAAGAAGAGTAACTACACTCGCACTATTATCATCGCATCTCATCCTATCCTATCTCATACCAACCCACCTCCCCCCTTCCCTCACCGTATCCATTAAAAAGGCAATCAATCAATCAATCAACGAGGCGTAGACTGGACGTCCGGTCGTACAAACCGCCCAGCCGTCATGTAAGTTGTTCATGTTATGTTGCAGGCCGTACAATGTGTAACATATGGTGTGGCGGGCGGGCGTTCCAGTCCCGAAAAAAAAAAAAAAAAAAACGTCATCCAGCAAGTGTTACACAACGGCCAGCTCTTCTTGACTGGCTGGTTGGCTGACCGGTTGGTTTGGCTGATCTGGTGAGCACAGACTAGACGAGCACATGCACGCACGAACGAACACACCGAGGGTGCGGGACCGTACAGAAGAAAAAAGCCTGTGGTGGTGTGATGGTGTGATGGTGTGTATATTATGGTGTGGTGACGCAAAGGGAGGGGAAACCCGAAAGAAAAGATATAAGCAGAATTTGCGCAGGTGCAGATAAAACAAGGCAAAAAAGGACCTCGATAATCATAATAATCAATCTGTTGGTAGATAAATAAACAAGTAACGTAAATATCTACACTATATATACTAAATGAGATGGCAACCCATTAGAATGATCTCGTGTGAAAAATATGTCTCTTTTAAGGCTCTAGGAGGGTCGGGTTGGGTCAAAACATGACGAAAAGTTTGCCCGGTTGCAATCAAATGTCAGATCTCCATTCAATTCCATATGTCCAGACACCACACACACACACACACACACACACACACATATTGATCAACCACATGAAGTGTTACCCACCAATCCAGCCCAACACAAATTGCATCCAAAGACGCAGATTCGATCCAGACTACCTAGACTGGAACCCGCCGACTCAGGCGACACACCGTGCCTCTGCCCCTTCCCTCACCTCAACTGCCTGACTGTCTGGCTGTCTGGCTGTCTGGTTGCCTGATTACATGCACGGCTGTACAGTACAGTATGCATTCACTCCCACTACAGTCACTCCTCCTCCTACCTTAGGTAGATACCTACCCAGCCGAGGCACGGGAAACAAACGCCATTATCTAGCATGCATGCACCATGTCCAACATCAAATGACATGGCGCCAGCTCCCTACCTAGCTACCTACCTACCTACCTACCTAGGTGCTTACACAAAACAAATTTCAGGCAACAAGGCAGTTTGATACCGAATTCCCTACTTGACCTGCTCACCAGTATCACGGGAAGGTAAAGCCTATCGTTGCCCTCCTCCTTGCTCAATATGGGATCGACCTTCGTATATTCCCTTGGGATTTCATCCACAACCTGGCTGTCCAGGGAGCGAGCGTCATGTCTTGAGCTGTCAGTCTAACCCACGTCGCCTGGACCTAGACGCCGCACTCCGCATCCCACATCCCACAGGAAGTTTCCGCTCCGAGCTACCCCGGCATATTGTTGAGCTACAAACCACAAGGGACAAAGACCCCCACGTTTTTACCGCCACCGTGGTGCATCTGCGCGCGGGCCGGACTCCAATGGATCGGATCCAAAATCCATCAGGACCGAGTCCTGCAGGCCCGCTGCATGCCCACACAAGAATGAGATACTGCACTTGGCCTCAAGAGCTGGTCACATCAAGATACGAACAGAACAGGACTCAGTTTCCCCAAAAGACACAGCAGGCACAAACCCCAACAACCTTAAAAAAAAAAATCACACTCGACAACAGCAACAAACGAACTGATGATGAATACGATCCCAAAATATCGGCAGCAGCCGTGCCTAACTAAATATACACCGCCACTCCTGCCCATCAATAGTACTAGATAAGGTAAACACTCGTTAAAATCACTGATCCCATAAAACCCACGAGATGCAAAGCCAGAGGTCTGGCCAGCACACCATATCAAGTATCTTTCGATCCCAACGCCATCCCTAGCTGATAGCCGTACCATGTTTTGCCCTGATAGCAGTACCGACCTAATGTGCCCAAAGAAAACCCAAGTGACCCCAGCTCTTAGTCGACCGTCTTCCCGCCACAGTCCGGAATCTTGACGCCGGGCTTCAGCTTCCGGTTCACATCCATCAGGCCCCACTGGTCTTCCCACTCCATGCCAGCCGTGTTGAACAACACCTTCCATGGCTCATCGAACGCCTCGAACCAAAAGTATTGGGTTCCATTGTTGAGTGCCTGACAAACCCAGTCTTCCATAAAGCGGTTCATCTCGCTGATGCCTGCAACAGAACCATCTGGGCATGTCTTGATAGTCGCCGACCCGCAGTGGGTACCGCCCTTGGATGGCCAACCTGTCTCGCTGATGATGTTCTTCTTGGGGTCCGACTTGAAGAAGCCCGAGTTTTGGTTGTTCCAGAAGCTCCACGTCCACGATGCTGCTTGCTTTGCGTTAACGCCGGCAAAGAAGGGATGGATGTTGGCCATGATGTAATCGCTCTGGGCGGCGAGTGCCGATGTCCACTTGTCGCCGAGATCGCTGGTCGCCACTGGAAGGATCCAGCCCTTGGCCGTGAGGTTGGTGCGGACTTCCGCCAGTAGACTCCCTAGGGTTGCCACGGTCATTTGCTCGCGGAACAGGATCTCATTGGCAACAACGACACCCTTGAATGGCTTGGCGCCAAACTCCTCGAGGATGTCATACATTTGTGCCAGCTGCCGGGCGTTGGTCGTCTTGTTCGCGTCCTGCCATACGCCCAACCACAACTTCATCGAGTCTTCCAACTTGAGCTGTTGGATCGCGTGGATGACCATCTGAGTCTGGTTGCAATCAGTGCCGTAGAGCCGGAGCGTGTTTGTGAGCTGGGAGAGAACAGCAACGTCACGCGTGACGTTGTTCTGGGATGGTGGGAAGTGCAGACATTCGGGGTACTGCGAATTGAGTGGCGTGTAGTCGACGCCTGGGAATATCTTGTGGAGTTCGTCATTGTTCATGAGGGCCTGGATCTCCGACGAACTGATGCTGAGATCATTCTTGTTATCTTCGGCAACAGAGTTCCCAGATTTGTTGTTGTTGTTCTTAAGCACAACGCCGAATACTATACCGAGAACGATAGCAATCAGACCACCGAAGCAGACAACAAGGATGACGATAAGACGCCATTTCCTGCTCTTTTTCCCTGAGTTTACACCTGATTGCCAGCCCGACTTCTCCACACCGAGATTTGAAGGGCCGTGCCCTTCGTAACCGCTGCCGCTGTGAACCGGCGCATACTGACTACTGAGGCCGCTAGCACTAGCATTACGGCCCGAGAGAGCGCCCAGCACACCTCCCGTGGCAGCACCACCCGCGGCGCCTTCACGACCGCGGTGACTGGACCCCAGGCTAAGCATACTGGACCTCTTTTTCCGCACATGGTAGCCCAGCCCGTCATCGCCATCGTCCTCAATCGCAAGGGGGTCCACGGCTCCTAGTCGGGGGTTACGCGCATTGTGATAACTGTGGTAGGGGTCATCACTGTATTGGTCGGCTGCCAAGCTGTGTTGGGGACTTCTCGAAGGCGTTCTCTGTCCTGGGGTCGCCCGCCCTGGGCTACGGGGCGCGGCGTTCAGGCCTTGTAAGCTGGATGAGGAGTCCCTGTCAATCGCGAGACCGGACCCGTAAGGTGCATGGGTTTGAGAGTGGCTATCGCTTGCGTGGAGGCGTTTGTCCCCGTGTCCTTGCCCGTGGTTGGTCCATTGTCCCTGTTGTTGGTATGCCTGTTGCGGGAAATCCGGCCCGCGCGCGGCATCGAGGCCACTTTGTCTTGCGTTGTGTTCGGCGACATTGAGCGCAATACCAGCCATTCCACCAGCTGCAGACTCACTGAAGTTGTCCGCCCCGGGAGTCACCGTGGGCTGGGGCAGCGGTCGCTGGGCCGAAGGGGGGTAGTAGTTAGCTTCGCGAGTCCATTGCTGAGCATCGCCGCCCCGTTGTGGTGCTGGTAGGGGTCTAGACGGCGGCGGCATTGTGTCTTGCCCGTACGGGCTTGCCGCTGCGACTCCGTAGGGCCCTCGGCCCGGGCCGGCTCCGCCTGGCGGCCCCTCCTGACTGAGGCGCCGTTGCGCGCGAAGTTTAGCAAACGCAGAGTCGGGGTGCGACCCAGGAGGAGCTCTCGGAGGCGAGTACGAATCTTGGTAGTATGGTTGTTGGGCCGATTGCTGTTGAGGGTAATGCTGTTGGTATTGCGGCTGTTGTCGAGATCGGTAGGGATCTTGGTGGTCGAGAGGTATTCGTTCGCCCATTTCGTCGTCGAAGGAGTACCGGTGAGCCATTGCTAACAGTAGGCTATTCGGCTGATGATCAGCCGTCACAGGTTTCGGGTGGGCCGTTAATCGTCACCAGTGGAGATTCTGACGGCGTCGTTAGTGTCGCGATGGGCCGCTCTGCTTCGGTTCGATTCAGTCCGGCATTGACGCCAAGCTGTTGCACGATGCGATCGAGTTGGCGGAGCAGCTGATTGACGGAGCCCGTCGACAAAGTCACACAAAAACGCCTCTTTTTCTTTGCTGACGGTCCGGTCCCACGATGCGGGGCCTTCAGTCAACTGTTGCAGCGATTTTGCTTGTTGTGGAGATGGGTTGACGATGTCTCCGCCAGGAAAGTTGGTGGGAAAACCGAAAGAACGATGACTCTCGTCTGAAGGGAAAGCAAAGAAACAACGGCTCTCGTCCAGTGTGTGGAATGCTAAGAGATTGCGGGCAACCTGCCCGAAATCCGCACAGGAGACTTTCGTATTTTTGGGCTGTTGGGCTGTGTTGCCCCCCTGTTGCCCTGGCTCGATTGGGGAGTATTGGATCCAGGTCCAAGGCGATCCTCCGTGCGCGCTTGGCTGACTGTGTCGTTGGGTCTTTTTCGCAACACGGCGCAGCCTCGAAAGCCGTTCTAAAACTGCGGTGCCGCCAACATCAAAGAACTCGCTGCTGAGCGGTTTGCAAAAACGATGCAAAAGTCAAGAGAGAAAATGCGAGGGGCCATCAGGAATCAAGAATTGAACAAATGCCAAGGGAGCGGCTGCCAACCCCCAACTAGACGGACGAAGGCTCCCTGGATCCAACGCGGATCGGAGGGGTTGCGTGCGTGCCAGGTCGACCAAGAAGGCAGGCAAGAGGTAGGGGGGAGGGTGAAAATGTGGGGCAAGTACGATCCCGAGGGCGTTGCGGCTGGCCAGACGCAGGACGGTGGTTGGCCAGACAGCGGGACGGGTGCCAGCCACCATTTGCGCTGGCGCGGACTTTTGAGAGGGCAGAGCCACCACCGTATCCATTCATGCCATCATTCCCTACGAATTGGGGGGCCGCACTGTTCCAATCGAGGCTCCAAATGCACGCAACACATCATCACGCCACCCCTGATGATCAGTTGAGGCTGGCATGCACGCTTCTTTTTTCCAGCTTGGTTACGGCGAAATGGATCTGGAATTTGGCAGGTTTTTTGCTTTGCCAATGCAGGTCACAGATTGAATCCGAGCGGTCTTAAATAGATGGCGTTAAAAACGACCGGTTCGGCTCGGACACGGTGCTGCCGTTCTTGAGACGCCGTTTTGATGCCAGGATTTGGAAGCTTAACTTTTGATTGACTTGGCGACGACTTCCCCACCATTACATCATGCCGTGTCGGCGCTATGGTTGACGATTTGCTCCAACGGATGCAAGTTTTCGTGTTCCTTGGCTCACGATCAGTTTTTTTTTTCTCTCTTGGGAAGGCGTCGCAATCCTGCTTCCACCACATCGCAATCAGGGTCCCCGATCGCTTCAAGCACTAGAAAGGGGAACTGAGACTTGTGGCTCGACCCCTATTTTCGGGCAGCGCGCGCGCTGTGACAAAAACACGTGATTCTTCAGGGGGACAGTTTCATACAGGGGTGAGAATTTCTTGCAGACCCTTGAGATGTGAGTTTTGAGTGCGACCATGATCCATGCTGCGCTTCGTACGTTGTAACCCGGTTCTGGCTGTCCAGTGATCGCATGGAGTTTCCGCGGGGTAGGAGGACACTCTCTGACCAGAGCCAATTCACATCTCAGACATTGCTGGGCGTCTGGTTGCCTTCATAACCGAGTGAGGTCATGATGCTCCAGGTCCACAAAAGCAAACACAGCAGCAGCTGCAAATCATAGGTAAACTGCAGATGAAATGTCGTGCAACATCCACGCCGCCTTCAAAGCTCATGAGCGGCGCTGTTTGTGAAACATGAGACTTTGGATGCCCCAAGGCCCCAGACGCCCACGCTTCCACCCGCGCCATTGACGGATAGGAAAATCGACAAGAGTCAGGGCTCAAATTCTTATTGGTCATGATTTCCTTCAACAGATTGGGCTCTCTTTTCTGTAGAACGGCGCGGGACGCACACCACCACATAGGTGGTGATCATCTTTGTGATGATGCAACTGCGCAACATCAGATCATCAGGTTGACATCATCGACGATTTAGCGAATCTTCAACGTATATCAGAAGATGTTTTCAACATGGCATTTCATTTCTTCATGGGACAACTGTACATAGATACAGTGACTTAAGCATTTGTAGTGTTTGTATCAGCCCATTTCATCACGAACTTTTTTAAACAAGAATCAAATCAAATCCTCTTTACAATGTCTGCCAATCCCGACTCCGTCGTTGGCCAAGGCGAGTTCCACGACAGCATCCCTCGGTCAAATCCCATGACTCACAAGGGTGTACGTCTGATCACTCCCCTCAGTGCTGGACCTCAAATACATTTGATAGGTACCAGACTTACATGATGCCTATTAACCTCTCACTGCAGCATCAAATTGGCCAGAAAATCGGCCATGAAGCCATTCCCGAGTTCCACGCCAAAACCTACCCCCCGGGCACCGCGCCCAAGGAGCACTCGTTCACTCCCAACACCACCTCCGATATCCCCGGCCAAGCTCTGAACCCAGACATGGACCCCTCGCTGCGGACGGGAGCGCTGGACATGCCGGGGTCTACCAGCAAGGACATTTACAAGGATTCGCTGTACTCGCGGCCGATGGAAGGTCAGACGTCACGGGAGATGGAGGGTGCCCATGCGGGACATAAGCGGAAGAAGGAGCGGAGTGGTTTGGAAGGGGTGGGAGCGTCGACTTTGGAGAATACTGTTGAAGGTAAGGTGCATCAGGTGAGAGCTGATCGTGATGCTTAAAATGCTGGAGGGACTGGGACGTGAAAGGGACGTATGGATACGTAGGATGGGGCACCGTTCAGGGGAAGTCTTCACATGCAGTGTATAGCACTAGAACTATATGGGTGCTATAAAGTTATACTGTATATCAAAAGGATACCATCGTTACTACTCTCTCACAGGAATAAAAGTCGGGAAACAGAACCAATGACACACGCTACTACTACTACGTTACACATATACACATCACATCACCATATCTACAGCATACCCAACGCAAGTGCAACTCAACGCCGTCCATTTACCTCTCTCTCTATCCCGGGGTATCATTGCTTCCAAAGCGCAAAGTACCATTCCCATGCAAGAACGAACCGCAAAGATTCATTCTACCCATATGTTCAAAACCGAGCGTTTTCTTTGCGCCCAAACCGTTCCTTCCTCCCTCCAGTCCCGGCCGGGTTTCCCGTCGTATGAAATGGGACACAACATAATCTCTCCGACCATGTCCCCGGCTCCCTATCCATCGTCCTCCTGCGGTGATTTCCTAACCCACCCTACCCCCACCCCCCCCGGGTGCTAGCGCACTGCGGGCAAGCGTGGCGACATGGGTGGTGTGTGTGGTGTCTTCTTGTCATTCCCGACGGATGCATTTTCCCGGCGGACGTGCGGGTGATTGCCGGAGGGGTCAAGTTTGCCGTGCACGGCGAACGGGTCGTTGCAGTGAGTTTCGGGCATCATTTCTCGGCAGCGCCGGCAATAGACTTGCTTTGCTGGCGCTGTCATGGTGGTGGCTGGCGTGGTTGTGTAACCGTTGCTGCTGCTAGGGGAGGAGTAGTGCTTTGGTGATTTTGTGCTCGAGTATCCGAATCCTCCGTGTGGGTATTCCCGATGTTGGTGGTTGTTGTGGTGGTGGCTCAAGCTGCTGCGATTTCGGCGTTGATGCTGATGACCTTGACTTGGCGGTCGCGAGTGATAGTGATCGAGCGTAGCTGGAGCATAAAATAGTACACCCAGCGCCGACGAGTTGCCGTTATAAATCATGGTTCTCAGGTGAATGGAATCCGATGTGTTCTGTAGTGGGTGAAGAAAGAGGGTGGTTGGAGTGCGCTGAAGGGCCTTTGTTCCCGCAGTGAATGAGGGGTGCTGAGACGTCAACCTGACCTTTGATGAGGCGCAAAACGGTCGACCGTATGAGGACCGAGGATTACAGACCGAAGACAATGCTCTTCGTGTGTCTGCGAAAGACACGTTGAGCAGCGTCTTTATCACAGGTTGACATGTCGCCTCCCAGTGTAGGGCGGCGTTGTCGGCCACTCGACGGTTGCGTGGCAATTGTGCGACGACCAAGTGTGGCGGGGTGAAGCGCTGGCAACCGCCAACGCAAGCCGATTGGTGCTTTGTCCACGTTGCCTGAACCATGAGGAATCAGCAGGACAGCGCTGTCAAAGTCGGAGGGAGCCACGCCGGAAACCGGCGGCTCAGAGTCTTGGATGGTGACTAAGAGTCTTAATTCCTCTCGTCGCGAAAAAAGCGATGCCTGAGACATCCTGCAGGAACCATCCAAAAGCGATGCAAAAATGCAAAAACAATGCGTCAGCCGCGAATCGAACGCGGGGCCCATCGATGGCAACGATGGATTTTACCACTAAACCACTGACGCTTTAGCCTGTTTGATGACATCACACACAGATAAATCTATACATACGGGTTGTTCATTCACAGCATGCCGTAGATCGACCGAACGCCGTGGAGGGGGTGGTGACTTAAACCCTCTACCCAGCGGAAGTCATTTCGAGTGTCTCAAATATGTTTCTCCGCGTCTTTACTTAAGATTTGCAGTCAGTCTGTCTCTCCGGGGGCCATTCATGATGTTACATGGAGTCCCGTGCTTGTGTTCCCGCGCATCCCATTTCACTGTACCCCTGAATTGGATAAAGATCCAGGAGGCAAGCCATTTGATGCCCATCTCGATAGTACGTATGAAGATTCCAGGTCACCCGAAACCGCATTTTGATGTTGTCGATGTCTATCGAGCCAAGCCAAAACCGGTGGGGTACTGTGGGCACTTTGCAAGGCCCAGCGGGCCCACTGAACATGGGGAAAGGATTCCCTGCGATCTGTAGGATGTAACGTTATCGCCCGCTACACCGTTGACACCCACCGAAGCCACCTAAAGCCAAAGGGTCTAGACGGCTTCCAACGCCGCTCTAAGATTTTCCCTGTGTATTTGAATGTTCCCAATATGGAAACGTCCGCAGTCGGTAACCGCGTTGCCGCAGTGTCACGGCACAAATCAATCGACAAGAGACGCCACTATGGGACACAAGCCAAGTTTGCTGTGGACCAGCCATTGCCAACTCCTTACGCTAAACGGGGATACGCCTTGGTCATCCCACAAACCACCTCCACCATCACGGAGTCGCGGCACCCTCTGAACCCTCATCGCCAAGGACAATAACTCGTCGAGCCACGCCAGTCCGGCTGCGAGGCGAAGATGTCGACTCGTGCTCTTTTTCTCTGCCCTTTCTTGCAATGCGGCCCTGCTTAACTGCACTTCGCGCACCATGATCAAGGCTCCTCCGTGTGCATCATGTTAGTCCAGACACTACGCTCCAGGGCGACCAGGACGGTTGGAGTCTTGGTTATACTTTGCCTACTCTTGGTTTGGCTCTCGACTATCTACGGCTTCCCTTTCACCCCCGAGCCCGGTCTGGGCTCAGATCCGAATCCGGCTGTCAGCAGCAGCAAGACAAACGACGAAGCAGCGAAACCCGAGCCTGCGAACAACGAGACACCAACCTCTAGCCCGCCACGGTCTCGCATCGGGAAGGTCACAGTCGCTGCCAACCAACTTGATTCAGACACGATCACCCGCGCCCTCAAGACTCACGAGCGGCACAATGTTCGCCATGGCTACGTTCACTACATCGCCAGAAACCAGGTTGTTGGCAGCTTGATAGAGAACGACCGTTTCGGCCGCCCAAAGGGTGCCTGGACTAAACCTGCGTACCTGCTGGCTATTCTCGTCGACGAGCTCCAGAAGCCTGAGGAAGAGAGACTGGAATGGCTTTTGTAGGTTTCAACTCCTCTGGACAAGTTATAAATATCTTTATTAACTCTCCTGGGTCCCAGTTGGTTCGATGCCGACACCGTCCTGATGAACACCGAGACACCGCTCGAAACCTTCCTCCCTCCCAAGGATGGACACTCCTCCCTTGAGGATGTTGACCTCCTCATTGCATCCAACTGGGATGGGCTAAACTCGGGCGTCTTTGGGCTACGGGTCAGTGCATGGTCTGTCTCTTTCATGTCGGCCGTCCTCTCGTACCCGATATACCAGGCGTCCAGGCTGGAGACGGACCGATTTCGCGATCAGAGCGCGTTTCAGTTTCTGCTCGGAAGCGGCGGATCCCCTCTCGCGGATATCCCCATGAGAGGCAAGGAACACTGGGCCGTGGTACCTATGCGTTGGTTCAACTCTCTTCCGGTCAACAATGCCTTCTTCAAGAACGGCTCGTGGATCTTTGGGCAAGAAATGTCAAAAGAGATGTTTGATAAGGGAACTACCGAGGTTTTCGATGATGGATGGGGCAGCGAGGTCAAGGAGTGGAAGGTTATGCAGGGAGATCTTGTGGTTCACTTTGCCGGAACATCCTTTGTCCGCGACAGCTGGATGGTTCCATGGATTGAGAGAGCCGAGGCCTTGTACCCGGAATGGAACAACGCGACGACCAAAGATGTGCTCAAGAAGGAGGCGGCAGTTTTCTGGAAGCAGGTGAACGAAGAAATGGCCGACATGCGGGAGAAGTCGGCGATTGAAGAGAAAGAAAAGGAAAAGAAGAAACAGGAAGAGAAGGAGAGGAAGCAAAAGGAGGAAAAGGAGAAAGAGAAGCAACAAACGAGGGAAAGAAAACAGCAGGAGGAAGTAGAACTGAAGAAGAACAAAACGCAGGTCACTGTTGAGGCCAGGGTCAGCACAACGACTGCTCCGAAGCCGACAAAGGTGCGATTCCCAGCGTCGAACTCGACCTATGTCACCCTTTTCGACAGCTCAACGGCCTCGTGAGCTGTGATGCCCCCCTGTACAATATGGCCATTTACCTGTATACTAGGTACCCTCTGTCGCATGCAACGTCTTTTTGGATGCTCCCTTCGTCTCGCCGACTCATCCGGAACCCCTGAGTCAGGATATGTCCGCCGAGGACTCTGGGCCCATCTGGCTGGGGCGCCAAGACCGTCCGCCGGCAAAGTGGCGTCACCCTAGAATCTGGGAATCAAGATGATGCAACATTCTCTTCAAGTGTTTAGAAGCTTGCGAGAGATACCACGAGCCCACGACATGGCCCGTAGAAGCGAGCGGAGCGGAGGAAGAAAATTCTTCAAGAGATGGCGCGGCAGCAATTTCCATGGTATCCGAACTGACGCGTGTTACTTGACCCGGATCCCGGGACCTCCCTGGGAGCTAGCTGCTAGCGTTACTAGGTATCGGCGTCCGCTGGCATCCGTCACAAGTTGGCGTGGTTCCACTGTGGAGGCTCAAGCGAGTTTCTTAAATCTCTATCACCGATGGCATCATCCAGCCGTATTTCCCTTTTCCGTTCTCTTGAGACGGTGGCAGCCAGGTACCACCGTGGGCTGTGATATTCACTGTGGAGTAAACCAACTCCATGCGTCGACCCCTAGCGGATGCAGATGGCATTGTGATCATTTGCATCTTTTCAACCTTCCTCATCGTTCTTTTAGCGTCACTTGTTCATTATTCAGGGCGTTGTCCCAGTACATTTGCTACTGACCCAGTTGCGAAGCTACTGCTTCACCCCTTTACCCTTTACCCCTGACTGGAGTCGCGGGACGACCCTCGCCACGCACACAAACATCGAGGCACACACACGTCGACGTCATCGACGATATGCAATCTGTAACGGCGAAGAAAGAAAGACAAGATGACCTCGAGTCAGGGATCCAACTCCTAAGTCCCCAGGGGCAGGGGGCTTCTTCTCCTTTGGCAAGCCCGGCAGTCGCTGCCGAGTATCGCGTCTCAACCTACACCAAGCTGTTGTACTTGGCTGGTTATTTCTTTTGTAACATTTCTTTGACGCTTTATAACAAATTCATCCTCGGGAAGGTTAGTACCTATGTAACATGTTTGTCCTCCTGTGAACCTGTGTACTTGCAAACGGTTTAACGACATTGACGATGTTTGCCTCTGCAGTTCGCCTACCCATGGCTGCTTACAGCGCTCCACACCGGCTCGGCGTCACTGGGGTGTTACGGATTGTTGATGAGGGGCCATTTTAGCCTCACCAAGCTGTCGGCGCAACAGAACACGGTTCTGGTGCTTTTCTCGACGCTCTTTACCGTCAACATTGCGACGTCTAATGTTTCCCTGTATGTTCTCCTCGGGACTGCCATGCTTCTCCTGGGGTTTTGCTGATCGAGTACCACAACATTGAATGCAACGCAGTGCAATGGTGTCCATTCCCTTTCACCAAATCATGCGGTCAACATGTCCCGTCTTTGCAGTACTCGTCTACCGCTTCCGCTACAAGCGTATTTACTCGAAAGAGACCTATCTCTCCCTCATCCCAGTAGTTCTAGGCGTCGGCCTCACAACATATGGTGACTACTACTTCACCATGACCGGGTTCCTACTCACCTTACTGGGGGTAATACTTGCTGTCATCAAGGTAATTAATCTCTGCCTTCAGTCCCAGTCGCTTCGCCAAGCCATTCCATCAAAAGTCAGCAAACATGACACAAATCAACTAACTCCATGTATTTCCACAAAACCAGACAGTCGCCACAAACCGCATCATGACGGGCGCTCTCGCCCTCTCTCCGCTAGAAACCCTCCTCCGCATGTCCCCGCTCGCATTCATGCAAGCTCTCCTGTGTGCTCTCCTCAGCGGCGAGTTAACCAACTTCCGCAAAGCCAACCCGGATGGACCGTCGGGGATGCTCATGCTCGCTCTGGCAGGGAATGGTCTCCTGGCATTTTTACTAAATGTCAGCTCGTTCTCGACGAACAAGGTCGCGGGCGCGTTGACCATGACGGTCTGCGGAAATGTAAAGCAGTGCTTGACGGTGTTGCTGGGGATTGTGCTATTTGGTGTCAAGGTTGGGTTTCTCAATGGGTTGGGAATGCTGGTTGCTCTCGGGGGTGCGGCGTGGTATAGTGCCGTGGAGTTGAGAGCGAAGGGCCAAAAGGGGAGGGGGGTGCAAAGTGGGACAGGGGTGGTGCTGGGGAAGAGTTGAGGGGATTTGTTTGTGTACAATGTACGAAATTGTGGGAGAGAGGGAGAGGGGGGGGGGAAGGGGTGGTTGCACATGTGCGCCTTATGTACACACGTGTACTGTGGTGGGTTGGATCCGGCGGTGTTTGTTATTGTGCTTGTGCTGCGTTGTGTTGTTCTCGGAGATACGGATATATGCTTCTTCTAAATATTGTGCTGCTTTGCGGTGTTTTTTGCGCTGTGTTTGTGTGGCTTGTGGTATGTATGCTCCCGCTGGGCCTGTCGTGTCATTGCATAGGTAATCTGAACGTTGATTACCGTACGGATTTTCATCTTGATGACAAAGAGGACTCATTCCGGCTGGAGTGAGCATGGCGGTGAGCTCACTCCACGTACCTGGTCAACAACATGGCCTCTTCTTTGCTATTAGTGATTTCTAGTTGGGGAAACTCCGGTAAGCACCTTAGCGGAAGCGTATTCGGAAACAGTTAGGATTTTGAGTAAGACGGTCGGTCGGGTAACGGGTTGTTGGCTTTCGTCGGGTATTTGTAGGTACCTACATTAGGCAGGTAAGGCAGGTAAGATATTTCCCAAGTAGGCATCTCGTATCATCCACCCACTGCTCCAATGCTCCATGGACCTACCTACCTACTCACGAGCACCCAACTGCAAATAGATCCCCTAAAAAAAATAAAAAAAAGTCTGCTGATCTCACTGCACTGCTGCTGCTGCGCATTTTCCCCACTGCTTAACATGATAAGCCCGTCTGATGTTCATATTCACAGCCCATCCATCTATCCCCCATCAAATCATCAAGCTCAATTCCAAGCCAAGTCTGGCGGCGGCGTGCGCAGTCAAGAGAATACCTACGGTACGGTAGATACGGTAGATAGATAGGCCCGGCATCCGGGCTGCCATGCAATGCCACACCGTCCAGGTCTTTTCGTGTCAGCTCCAGTCCAGTCCAGTTCAGCCAGCTCACCTTACCTTACCTCACCTCACCTCGCCAAATATCACCAAAACAGATATTTGTCTCATGTCCTGGTCTCCAGTCCGGTCTCCAGAATTCCAGTTTTTTTTTTTTTTTGGGCATTTCGCGAGAAAAACACAAACCCAAAATCCAAAAACCAAGATGCAAAAACCAAGAATTTCCAGGCAGTGTTTTTACCCAAGCTCATTAGTTCCATGTCCCATGCTCAATGTCACTGTCACTCTGGGAGTTTTTTTTTGAAGAACATCTAGCGTGGAAAGGTATGTAGAAATGGCACTTGGATAGATCGACAGATAGAATAGATAGATGCCTACGGTATTTTATGCCGTCCCGTCTTTCTGTCTGTCTGTTCACTCCCTAATAATCTGTAGTCTAATCTAGTCTCGTCTGGTGTAGTGCAATGTAGTGTAGTTCATCTCGTTGCCCCAGAAAAGCACAGAGTAAATGACCGGTACGGAGTTTTCAGGCACTTTATTCTGTCTTGTTTTGTTTATCTACCTACCTATTTACCTGTGTGTATTGTACTGTACACTTGAATAACTTTTTTCTTTCTTTTCCAAATCCCTTGTGTAGTGTAGTGTATTATATTTCACTTCAGACGAAGCCGCCGCCGGGCTCATTCCTTCCTTCCAACCAAAAGAAGAAAAAAAAATCTACGTCGGGATCCAGCGTGGCTGTTGCTTGCTTGCTTGGTACCTATTGCCGTACGTGCCGTAACCCAAGTCGATCATGTCAAGCGAAGCGTCACAGCGTCACAGCGCCACAGCGTTCCAAGTCATCCGATTACCAATTCCCGGTTCCCGTATACACTAAAACCATCCTCCCATTGAGGAAACAAGGGGCTGAGGGGAAAAAAAATTCTGGGCGACCGAGGCGGTGCAACAGCGTGCTTGTTGGCACCGGAACCCTTCGGAGCCCCCTGTCAGCACCCAAAGAGTTACTCTCTCATGCTCTCTCACACACGATTCGCTAATCTCATAATCTTGTCAGCCTCAAAGTCAGATCCTACCGAGCCTTAATCGAACCGAAACGTACCAAGAATCGGCATCGGCATTGCTTCGCTAACTGCACGGATTACGCTAGTTAGTTTAGTGATGAGGGAAGGCAGCCTCCAATTCTCTCGGTAACGCTTTTTGCTTGGCATGCCCCCAACCCGTCCCAGCAAAAATAGGTAGGTGGGCGGGCAGTGCTTTTGTTTGTAAGTTTGACCAAAACCAGACTTTGAGGTTCATGGGCACCAAAAGGCATAAACTATGACAGACAGGCAGGCAGGCAGATAGATGTAAATCAGGCTCTTCTGTATAAGATGATTGTCATTCGCCTTCATCAGTCAGAAGAGAGAGTCACCCTCACCCCCGCAACCACCATCCATTCATCCCATTGCAACTCTTTTGGAGTATCAAGCATCACAATGGCGACTCCTCCTCCTTCTTCTTCTCTCTGTCTTACTCCAGCTTGCCTGAAAGCCGCTTCAATGCTGGTTTCGCAGATCGCACCCAAACCCATGTGGGACAAGCTGGACCCATGCACCGACTTTGACAAACTTGTTTGCCACCAGTTCCCCCTTCTCAACGGCCCCGGTTCTTCAGGAGCTGGCCAACTTGACGACACAAACGGTAGAATAATTCGCAGCATCCTTGATGGCGACTACCAGCATGCCATCACTGAGCAGCTCGTCTCGTGGAACAGCACGTTCCCGACCAACAACGTCGACGAGGCCAACTTCAACCTGCTGAAGCGCTCTTACACGAGCTGCATGGATGTGGAAACAATCGAAAAGACAGGCACCAAGCCACTGGTGGATCTGATCGCCGCGGTCAACTCCTTGTGGCCCATCAAGTCGAGTGGAACCATCGAGCTGAACTCGACCATGACCGAGGCAGACTACGACGGCTTCACCGACGTGATTGCGTACCTAGAGGAACTCGGCGTTGCGACATTGAGTACAATCTCGGTGTTCAAAAATCCTTGGAATCCCAAGGTCAGGAGCATCGCCATGGAAACTGCGCAACTTCGCCAGCCCAACCAGACCGAGTACCTGGACCCAGTCGCCATGGTCAAGTACGCCAACACGACCTCGCAAACTCTCTTGGAGTTCCTTCCCGGAAACGTCACGGTTGAGACAGCAGCCACACTTGCCGAGGGCATCGTCTTGTTCGAGCTGGCCATGCTCAAGGCGTCAACCAATCTCACGGCCCCCAAGGGCGCCTGGGACTTTAGCCAAGGAGCCAACATGACCGTCAAAGAAGCTGCCAACTTCCTCCATTTCGACAAGGTCTTCCAAGCCCTCGCGCCGGGTTACAACCAGTCCATCGTCGTGGTTACCAAGGACTGGTGGCCCGCCCTGTCCAAGGTTGTTGCCGCGCAGCCCAAGATCGTGCTCCAGAGCTATCTCCTCCTCCGCGCCATTGATCTCTTCTCTCCCGAGGTCGACAGCACCCAGGTCAGCAGGAATGATAAAGACCGCGCTGGATACTGCATCGAGCGCATTGATCTCGACCTGAAGCACATCCTGAGCCGTTTCTACGCGGCGTGGAACTACCCAGACAGCGAACGCCAGTTCGCCGGCGATGTGGCGACCAACATCCGCAGCGCTCTCAAGGCCCGCATCAGCGAGCTCGACTGGATGTCGGCCGAATCCAAGGCGCGGGCCATCAAGAAGGTCGACAACATGGCCCAGTCCATCGGCTACTACACCACGCCAACCCTCGACCTCAAGAAGCCCGAGTCCCTCGCCTCCTTCTACCAGAACCTCAACATGACCACCTCGCACTTTGCCAACGTTGTCTCTTCGCGCGCCCACGCCCGCAACAACCAGTTTGCCTCCCTCTCCCGACCCGTAGACCGCTCCTTCGTCGGCCTCGGCCGCGACAAGGCCTGGAACGTGAACGCGGGTTACTCTGCCAATGAAAACGCCATGCTCCTCACGGCGGGCTTTTTCCAATCCCCCTTCTTCAGCGACCAACTCCCTAGATACATCTCGTACGGCTCTCTCGGCGCTATTGTCGGCCACGAGGTCGTCCACGGCTTCGATTCCACCGGCCGCCACTTCAACGAGGACGCCTCCCCCATCAGCTGGTGGGACAACTCCACCGTCAAGGCCTACGAGGAGCGTCAGCAATGTTTCATCAAGCAGTACGACTCGTACGAATACCCCATCTCGGGGGGCAAGAAGGCCAAGACCAACGGGAAGCAAACCCTGGGCGAGAATATCTCTGATGCCGGCGGTATCCGGCTCGCGTTTGAGGCCTGGAAGAAGACGACGCAAGACGGGAGAAGGAAGGACGCGGCGCTCCCAGGCCTAGAGAGGTTCACAAACGAGCAGCTGTTTTATATGAGCTACGCCTCCGTGTTTTGCAACTCTTTTACGCCGGAAAAGGCCGAGAGTGCGTTTGCGACCGATGTCCACGCTCACAATAATCATCGTATTATCGGGACGACGGCAAACTCGAGGGGCTTTCGGGAGGCATGGGGGTGCAAGGTGAAGGAACCGACTTGCGAGATTTTCTGAGCTCCCCATCTAAGAGGGGTATTTTTT
>Ga0247765_1000849_pt1 | contig 19268 bp, 17 predicted proteins | sample UWRJL106311C6_FD_179949 | JGI IMG/M metagenome (GOLD analysis project Ga0247765, IMG submission 179949) | Plant litter microbial communities from Arlington Agricultural Research Station in Wisconsin, United States - UWRJ-L106-311C-6 | ecosystem: Environmental > Terrestrial > Plant litter >... | reverse complement strand
CCCCCCCCCACGGCAATTCCATCGGTAGTTCAAACCCCAGTCGTCAACGCCCATGAAGGAAGGTGGGACATTTTTGTCAGGAATGGTTCAAGTCTGGAACATCCATACCTCGGGTAGCCCGTAGACTGCACGCTGCGGCGGTGTATTTCTAGTGGGCCTGTATGCACGCCTGTATGTGTGTATGTAGGTATTTATGCATGGATGCATGCATGAGATGCCACGTGGGTGTGCAGCTCCATGTCTAGCTCAAGCACAGTTCGGTGATACCTTTGCGGTGGACCAGACGGACTAGACTATTTACCGATGGGCCCATGTCCGGTGTTGATGCAGAGGCAAGGGGTACTAGAATAAGAAGGAAGGATCAAAATATGCGGGGGTGTACCCTGCCTCCCCTACCTTACCTAGGTAGGCACCGTACACAACGTCGTTACGGGCATGTCCTGGACGTTACGTGTCTATCTTCCCGAAGAAACTCGCTTCAACGCATGCAGAGCAAGTTTGTGGCTGACGCGTATCGCCAAACTGGACTTACCCACCCACTGTCCACAAGAAGCCAAAAATGTCGCCGTCACGGTCGCAGCAAGTCAAAGTCTGATGCAAAACAAACCTCCGTTTTCCCACTGCAATACTACGTGGGCAACCCCCCGTACCACCCCCCGTACCACTCCGGACTTTTTCACACACGCGACTCAGAGAGTCGCAACCATGGCAGGTCGGGCGGACGGAGGGCAGATGGAGGCGCCTTGAGCAGCATCGCAGGTGGAGAGTGATGAATGGAGTGTTGGACGGTCTCGGGTAGCGATCCGTCCAGCGTGGGATTTTATTCTCGGGTCACCACCCGAGATTGTGGAGTTCACTGAAACACAAAAGGTCTACACTAGTATCTAAAGGGAGTGTGTGGTATTTGTGGGGGTAGGGCCTAAGGGTAGGTAAGGTGTCAATTGGTGCGGGAAAAAAATGCGAAACTTGACCCTCATTAAACAAATGTAAACAATGGTGAAACATTAGCGGTGACGCGGTGTAAAGGATTCAAAGGTTTCATCAAGGACAAGGACGAAAAGTGCCCTGTAAATATTGGATTAACTATAACTGCGTGTGCTCTGCTAGGCTATAACGACGTGGTATGGTATGGTATGGTATGGTACGGTATGGTATACGCGATGCGTGATATCAACGTTTGCTGCGCTACGCTGCTGACGGAATTGACTGACTGACTAAACTGAAAATGAAATGCGACCCCATTACGTATTATGTACTCGAGGGTGTGTGAAAAAAAAACAAGACAGGAGAGTGTAAAAAAAAATCCCTACAGATACACATAGCAAAAAGGCCCCGACACCGTGCTGAGCAGGTCCTTGATCTTCTTGGGCGAGCCGCCCGTATACGGAATATCGACGATATCCTCCACGGTAGCATCTCCGCTGGGGGGCTGGTTCATGAACGTACGCGTTCCGCTAACCGCGGAGCTGCCGCGCGTACGGCTGCTAGGAGCGAGAGCTTGCCACAGGTACCAGACGCGGTCGATCATGGCGTGGTGGAGGTAGAAGGCCGGATCGCCGGGCGAGGTAAAGAAATCGCGGCCCGGATCCCCCCCGAGCGAGTAGTGGCCTCCACCGTGGATACCAATGTTACCCGTGCCGGGGATCCCCTGCATCTGCATTTGGAAATCCTCAATTTTTTGCGGGAGCGCAATGTTGGCGAGGATGGCAGACGCGTTGGCGAACTGGCGGTTCACGGCGGTAGTCAGGTCCCGTTTGAGGCAGCGGGGGTTATAGGCAAAGGGGCCTTCAATATATCAGTTATCATGTCCGTCCGGGGAGAGAGGAGACAAAAAAGAAAGAAAAAACTCACCCTCAGGATTGCTCACAATAATACCACCCGGGGTATCGAGGTTAACAGGGCCAAGATTGACAGACATGTTGGAAAAGGGACCACTAGTAACACAGCCACCGCCCGTTCCCGCCGGGAGAATGACGGGAGGCAGGCCTTCACCACCAGTGATGACGATATTGCCCTTGTCGGGAATATTGGCGCCATTTCCACCCATGGAATAGGGGCTGCCGTCGAAATGGGGAGAGTTTTCGAGGCCGGTAATCGCAGTCAGACCCCAGTTCCAGTACGGCTGAGCACCGCGGTATCCGCACTCATTGCGGAGCGCCTGCTCGTAAAGCCACGTGAAATAACGGTGCCACGACAAGAAGTTGCCCGTGTAGTGAATCTCCATGGTCTGCAGCACATGGATGTTGACAAAGTCGTCAAACCGCGACTTGGCGCCGGGCGCAATGCTCGAGGGTGTCAGAGCCGTCTTGTTCTGCAAACACTGGACGGCATTCGTGTATGCCACACGCTCCGACCGGCTGAGGGTGCTCCTGCTACTTTTTAGCATCAACCCTAGAGAGAAAGAAGAGGGAAAAAAAAACATACCACTCCCTACGGATCTGCAACTTGCTCAGCGTGCAGCCGTTATTGTTAAACAGCCACCTCTTTTTTTCCGGGGCGGTGGTGTTCTCGGCTTCGGCGAGGGCTTCCTGAATCTGTTGGAAAGCAGCCTCATCGAGGTCCTGCATGGCTTGGAGAGCATCTTCCGGAATACCCGAGAGCAGTGGGGTGGCCAGGTCGACTGGCAAGCCAGCATCCGGCTCCGTCGTTGGCTCCGTCGTTGGGATGGTGGTCGTGGTGGGTTCCCCGCTGGCCTGAGGAGACGGAGCGGCCAGGACGGTGGAAGCCACCTGGATGGTGAGAAATGCAAAGTTTCTCACCCTCATTTTGTCGAATGACTTGTTGGGATGGAAGAAAAGAAATGGATAAACGGACAAGGACAAGGACAGAGGGAGGGAGTATAAACAAAATTGATGATCCAAAAACCCTCTGATGATCGTCACTCAGTTCAATTTAATGATCTGCCTGATCTCCAGTTGACGGGGGCGTGGAACCTTGGAACCTTGGATCCCGGGGGAACGGATTTGCGAATGAACGGAATGGATTGAATGGAATGAATCATGGAAAAAGAAAAAGAATCCACGAAATAAATAGCAAAAGACAACATGAACCCGGTGGCCCCCCGCCAAGTTAAGTGACCCAAGTCATTATCACATCTTGCGGTCTTTTTTTTCCTGGTAAAGCATTTCCTTGTCCCCATCCCCATCCCCATCCCCGGGGGACTGGACGGATCATGGCATCATCCCGTCGGCATGGTCCGACCGGGATCAATGGGTTTGTTTGTCACGTCACGACAGATATTAGATCAAAGCCAAGAGAAAAGGGACACGCAGAGAGAGAGAGAGGGGTGGATTGGGCTCGGGTGGCTTGATAACACAAACTGGGTCCATAAAGTTGGAACGAGTCAAGCGGGGTGGAGCCCAGGGGTCCGAGTCTCGAAGATTGCCTCACTCCATCCATTGAGGGCTCCGCTTTTCTCTTCTGTTTTGGGTATGTTATGCATCCCCCTCCCCCTCTTCCCCTCTTTCTTGGTTGACCGTGGTTGGTCTGTCGAGTGGTAAATGATCAAATACCAGGGGAAATGGCTAGTTTGATTGGGTTGTGGGTGTGGGCTGTTATCAATATGAGATTTCCAGCGAGGAATAATAATAAACTGCATGTTGCGGCAAGGTGCCTCGGCGTGAAGCGTGTGTGTGGAATGTGGAAATTCCAGGACCCCGGGACTGGGACCAGTTCGTGAACAGTTTGGGAAACCTGCAGCTCATGGTCACGATAGCTTCATGTAGCTTGCTAAGCGGTGGGTGTTGGCATTGGTTTTGGTTTTTGAAAGGTGGACTTGTAAAGCAGAAGGCAAAATAGCACGAACATTGACATGGCACTAAAACGTGGCGAGTTCCACACACACAACTTCTCTTCTCATTAGTGCCGACTAGGAAATATTCCCCGGCATACGCGCTCGGTGCGGACACACAAGAGAGCGAAATGCAGATGGGACAAGTGACGGCCCGCAAAAAGACGGCGACCACTTTTCTTTCTTGTCCGTGCATCTCCCGCCGGTTCATCCCTTTTTCCCTTTTCTCTCCTCCGTCTCCTCCTTCCTAATCTAAGCGATGCTACCAAGACGTGGTTTAGCGCACAGATCAATTTGGCGGGCAAAAAACTGCAAAATTGGGCCAGTGGATGTACAGGTATGTATGGAGATGGGGGAAAAAAAGGAAAGAAGCTCTCAGAACCGAGGGAAACCCCCCTTTCCCTTCCTCGTGGGCGGCATCCCCCTCCCCCATCCATGGGTTCCCTGAATGGGCAGCAGGGCCTGGCAAATAATACGCACGCGCTCGCCCTGAAACGGGATTTCATTATTTTTATATCTCCATGATCCACATTGCCGATTGAACCTTTTTCTCTCTGTTGTTTTATTCCCTTCTGGAGATTGTATTCCCTTTCTCTCCTACCCTCCCCCCCCGGCACGCGGCAGTTGACTTTTTTGTTGATGTTTCTATTGGGTTGATGACTTGGACAGGAGACACACTCGTTTATTTCCACTCAGTCCAAGACAAGCAGCCTTAAAACATGTCGGGCAGACTTGTCATCAACGAATTCGGGCTACCGTCCAACCCAGCCGAGAATGACGGGCCGCGAATTCTCGGCGCCACCTTAGCCGTGACCAGTCTGGCGCTGATCACCTACATGGCTCGAATGTATGTGCGCCTGGTCATGGTGCGCAATGTTGGCTTGGATGTAAGTTTGGCACACTAAATAATTACCTTCATGTCGATCATGACGGGAGACGATGTACCGTTCCTAATAAAAAAAACAGGACTACTTCATGTCGTTGGCCATGGGCCTGTGTGTCGCCGGCGAGGGTGTCATCTGGGGTTCTGTCGTCTACGGTGCAGGGCGACACATGGGCGACATCCCATTGACCGACATCTCCACAGGCCTAAAGTTGAACTTTATCAGCCAGCCCATTTATCTCATCGGCATCTGCGTTACCAAGCTTGCCGTCGGAGCTACTCTCTTGCGCATTGCCAGCACCAAGTTCTACCGTCATCTCATCATTGGCATCATGGGCTTCATGGCCTTTTACACGATTGGCTGCTTCTTCACCGTGGTACTCCAGTGCACCGACATTCGCGCTCTATGGGACCAAACCATCCCCATGAACTGCTGGTCGCAGTCGACGCTCAAGGGCCTCTCGTACACCAACGTCTGTCTGAACATCATCACCGATTTGTTGCTGGCACTTGTCATCCCGATTCCCATGTTGTGGAACCTCAACGTCAACCGACGGACCCGTTTCTCGCTGATTTTCGCCCTTTCCCTCGGCGCGTTCGCCTGCGCGGCGGCGTTTATCAAGATCCCTTTTATCGTCAACTACGGCAAGACGGGCGACTGGCTCTGGGACTCGCGGGACATTTCCATCTGGACCGTCATCGAATGCAACGTGGCTATTGTCGGCGGTTCCCTCCCTGCACTGCGGCCGCTATTCAAGAGGATCCTCGGCACCAGCTTGGGCTACGGGAAATCCTCAGGCAAGCCCACGGCATCGGGGTATTTCCGTCAAGATACGCTGCAATCGGGCACGACGGCGACGGGGCGGAGAAAGACCATGCACGAATCTAAAACCGACGAGTCGAGCAGCGAACGCGCTTTTTACTATTACGAAATGAACGACACCAAGACCAGCGCCAACGTCAACGTGGGGACTCTTCCGGGGGCCACGATAATAAGCAAAAACAACCCGGCCACTTTTTTTGCCGAAGTAGATGCCCGGTCTAGCGGCGAGAGTGTCAACAATCCAACAAAACTGCCAGCAGCAGGAGGAGGGAATGGTGTTGGTGTTGGTGCGGGTGCGGGTGCGGGTGCAGGCGGGAACTACAGGACCAAAACGCCCCATGGAAATACCGCGGGCATTACCAAGACGACAACCACGACAGTGGATTACATGGCCAGGGAGGCCGTTTGAGATTTGAAGTTTGCAGGTGGGAAAAAAAGAGGGGGGGTGTGTGGGTTTTGGATTTCAGATTGTGGGTGTGTGGGTTTGTGGGTATTCGGTGTGGGGATACGACAGATTAGGTATCCTCTGTTTTTTTCTCATGTGTTGGAAGCCGAGCATTGCAAAGCAGGATATGTTTGTTTTTTTCTTTTCTCTTACGATACCACGCCATATACCATATGCCATAATATAAACGGAATAATAAAAACGGTACCTAGGATTCTTCTTCTTCTTGTTCATGTTAATCACGTCAAATCTCGAAAGTGGTCCCCGCCTGGCAGAGGAGAGCCCAAGTCGGCGATAACTACACTAGGGTGGAAACCCCACCGGTCTCCACTCCCCTTTGCGGAATCTCTCCGGGCTCCCCCGTCACCCCGTCTCCCGTTAGTTATCCTTGATTCCTTCTCGATTACCAAAAAGTGGAGAATGGCGATGACAGGGTAGTGTGTCAGTCACGGTGTGTGCAATGCAATGCCTGTCCGAAATGCGATTTGTCAAAAATCATCCGAACCCTGGACAGCCAACTCCACTCCTTACGTTACGTATACGCTACGCATACGCTACGCTAGTCATTCTCCGCCGGTTTGACAGAGTGGCATCGCTCGCTCACGTCGACTTTAAACCTGGCAACAACAACCTACGTAACCTGGTCACCAGCGAACGGTGGGCAAAACTCGGCGTTGCAGTGGGGGTTTGATGCTAAATTAGATTACTTTTTCATTCTTTTCTCTTTTATCTTTCCAGAGACTATTGATCCATCGGTACGAGACATCCAACATGCATGCCTGCCCACATTTTTTTTTTTCCTTTTTCCCTGTCCTGTCCTGTCCTGTCCTGTCCAGTCCAGTCCCGTAATCTTGGATGACCTTGACCTTGACCTTGACCCTGACCCTGTTCGTTCAATCACGCCAGCCGCGCCTACCTTACCCACCCAAACTTTTGGATACGGATACGGCATACCCCAACAAAGGATTTCCGATTTGATTTTCCTGGGATCTGGGGAAACGTGGCAGACAAGGTTTTAGCTACCGTTAGAGGCGAGGGGAAGAAGGATTCCTTCTTTCCTGTGGTTTCTTTTTTTTTTTGTTCTCGATGTTTATGCAGACGACATCGCTTCCCTTCAAAAACAAAAACTTCGCGCTACCCACCCGCACCAAACACAAAAGTGTCACAGACCAGTAAACACCCCAGTGATCGCACAGACAATACACTAGCTTTTCCGGGGAACACGACCGTCTCCCCTAGTTTTTTGACCATTTTTCAGACTCTATACTAGTGTACCTAGTGTAGTGTAGGTCACCCGCACTAATCACAGCCGCTCGAATAAGCACGTTTTATTTCAAGAAGACTATTTCCACGCGGCACGCCCATGTTGAGAGAATGGACCAGCCTCTCTTTTGGCATGTTGGTTTGTCCATTCACTATCAAATGTCCATGATCCTGGCAAGAATTCCGGATCGTTTTGTCTACACTACTTTAGCGTACACTTGAATGAATGCCAATCCCTGACTAGTGTAGTGCCTCTGTCAAAACTGGTTGCCGGTTTCCGGATAGCTACACTAGATATGTCATGATTGAACGCTCAGATCTCCAGACTCCCCGTATTCACGTTGACAAGTCCATGCCCGCGCAACAAAACACCCTGGACGCTGGAACTGTGTCCCCGTCACTAATTCTCGGCATGGGATATTGGCGGGTTCTTGGTCGATATGGCAACTTTTTGGTAATGACTGGGCGACACCTGGTCAACATCTGGCCAACTGGTCAATATCTGGGCAACACCAACACAAAGCCATCGCGTAACTGTGCTCTTCGCGGTGATTTTTTACGCAGTCCAGTCCAAGCTTCAACCCAGGCCCCAAGCCACCCCAAGCAAGCGCAACTCCAATTCCAGTTTGGAGCCAAATAAGCCCGTCGTCCCCAGTCATCTCATAAAGTCATCTCCTCATCATCATAAGCCACTAACCTCCACCCGTTTCAACTCCTCAATAACTTCATCCAAACCTGGCCTCCATTCCCATTCCTCCATCTCAGCCTTCATCTTGTCACCACTGCCACTGCCACTGTTACCGGGCCTCTTTTTCCTCAAAAACTCTTTTGCCCTCGTAATCTCCCCCACCCACCATGCCCTTGCCAGTTCACCGGGATTTTGTCTCGCGATATCTCCTTTTCCGTCCAAGACCACAAGTCGTCCCTCTCTCACTGCCAACGTTTTTTCCCGTGGAAAATCCCACTCCCGAGCTCCCAGTGTACAACGTTTAATAAGCTCTCTTATCTGCCCCGGACAGTTTACAAACTCGGGAAATTTCTTCCCAAAAGGATTTCGATCCTGTAGCAGTTCATAATCAATTCCACACCGCACCATGGCTTGGCCTTCCCAGATACACCAGAGAAGTTTTCCCAGCATGAATACCTGGGCTTTTTCCAATTCTAGAGATTGGCCTTCGGTTCGACGGCGGAGAAGGTCAACCCAGATGGGGCTGAACCCGCCTTTTACTGGCTCGTACCTCCTCTCTTCTCGACAAGTTGAGGGTCGAGGGTGAAAGTTGGGTAGATGCCCGCGTAGTAACTCGGTGATTTCTTCAGCTTCGCCATCAGAGACGATAAGATCCCCCGAGGCTATCGCCCGGGAAATCACCTCAAGATATTCCACAGCCGATACCTCGGGCGCACTCCATGCGTACCATCCGCCGCGCTGTTCCAAGTCGAGAAGGATGGGCGAGCCTGATGCAGACAGGACAATGTTGTCGGGTTTCAGGTCTGGGTAGAAACCGGCAGACGGAAGAGCCGTGTTAATATGCTGAAGGGCTGAGGCGATTTGCAGCGAGAGACGGGCGAGGTGTGCCTTATTGGGGGTAGACGAGGCTTCGGCCTGGCATTCGGGTTGTGATGGGTGAGAATGACAGTCGAGGAGAAACCCCTTAAGGGACCCCCGCGGATAATACCTCAGTATGAATCCCACCACGCCAACTTTCCCGCCAAACCTGCTGCGGTGAGTAACAACATATTCCGGTCTCGGTATGATGTTCTCATGCGGAGGCAGACTGAGTAACATGCGCAGCTCATTGTAGAGATATCGTTGATCCCGCAGTAGAGACTTGAATACCATTTCCTGATCCGAATCAGGCATCGTGACAAGTGTAATAGCCTCGTGGAGCTGTTTGATGAGTTTCAGATCGGAAAGAGAAATGCTTGGGGGCCATAATGCGTCACCCGAAAACTGCCACATGCCCTGCAGCGCGTCGACAGACAGCATTGCTTGTTCGACATCGTAGTTTGGACAGAGACAGATTGCTGATGCCGTCTCGTGTATGCTAGCCGCCACATCGGTGACGAGAATCTGCGAGCCAAACGGCATACTGCGGTACTCCTCCTCAAAATCATGCCGCGAAGCCGCCCAGTAGTCCAGTGCTCGCGTGATATGAACCGTGATCGGCAGAGAGCGAATCCGTTTCGAGTCGACATAGAGCAAAGTTTCAGGTCGCAACACCTCCCGTAACCCGCGTGGGTATTCCTCAATGGCAGGTAGATAGACGTCGATGCGTAGCGGGATCGATCCCACCGCGAAACCCGGCACAGCAAAGAATCTCCGACCATCCACATCTGCTCCATCAACCCTCCAGAGGGAATGCGTAGAAGATGGATCCAAACTATCGATGCGGCTCTGCGGGTTGAGAGGAGAGAAAGCCCAATCGGTGGTCACCACTCCATCTCGATGGCGGTCCGGGATGACATCCCCGCGCGGGTGTGAGTCCAGGTCCGGTTCTGGTTTTGGTTTTGGATCCGAGTCCGATCCCGGGTCTCCACTTCCCCTCCACTCCGAAAATGCCGCTAACGGCCCAAGTACATCCACAAAGACACGGCTGTCCAGCTCCATATTTTTTTTTTCTTTTGGTGGGGGTCTTCCTGCCAACTGTAATCCGTGGCCTGCCAACTGCCACCTGCCAATCACTCCAGCCGGACCATCGGGGAGGTGGGGTGGAGGGGGGTAAAAGACTAGCGGGGACAAAAAAGTCGATTCGTAAATCCTGCACCAGTGTGCGCATGTGTATGTGTATGCGTGGTGGTGTCAGAGTGACGGAGTGACAGAGTGACGGAGCGATGGAGTGTGTTTCCCGGCGATAAGACTGGACGGATCCAAAACCTCTCTCTCTCTTTCCCCGACCCGTTCAGGTACATACATGCACTGCAGCAGCAAACCCCGCATCACCTCCCCCGCTGCACACTGCACTGTACTGCACACCACCACAGCCAGCAGGGCAGGACCCAGACCAGACCAGGACAAGACCAGGACAGGACCCAGCCTTCTTTTGTACAACTATGCACGCAGCCGACAGGAGAGGGAGAGAGGGGGAGGGAAAACAGTTGGACGAGAGCTCTGGAAAAACCCCAACAGCGCACCCATAGTTACGCCCGACCAAACTGAATCAAGCTGAACTGAACCGAATTGAACCATAACCTACCGACACCAAACCCGATCACAAATCAGGAAATATGCACACCCACAAAAAAAAAGAAAGTTTACACAGTGAGAAAAAAGGGCAAAACACAATTCGCTCGCACAATCCCCACCATCTCAACACAATAGCGTAAAAACTTGGCAAAGGGGTTGTGTGGAGAACAAGATGTTCCCGGCATCCAAAATAATTGGTTATTGGTACGCATACGGTGACCCTGAAGGTTACGTGCAGTGCATACCTGCAAGTCTTGCAGCTTTTTTGTTGCGGAGCAGCCTTGATGCGCTGGCCCCAGTCCCACGGTCGAATCAGACCAAAGCCGGCACCTCCCACTTAGCCCTGCCAGCCCCGCGCTAGCCATGCAATAGGGGACCTCGACCATTCTCACTGGCTAGCCTGTTGCATACCATATGCAGTGATTTGTTGTCTGGCGCCTATGCCTGTGGAATCTGTCAGTCGGAGCTTCTCTTCATCTCCCCGATGCAAAGCTCTTTGCCGACATTCCCTCCAACTCGCTGCCGTTTACCATGTTCAAGCCAGTTGTCGTCTCGTAATACTTTCCGGAAATAGCCCCTCCCCCCTTCCCTTGCTCTGTCACCAAGTTCCCGGCATAACCCCTCGTCGCCAATACTCGACAAGATATCCAAGATAAGCCGTCAATGGCTAGATTCAGGAAAACGCATCGTTGCATTATCTTCGAGCATTAAAAGTGTCTGCGAGGGCAACAACTCGCTCATGTCCTAATCAAGACGAACCAATAAGATGCCCGGGGTCCGGTAACTCCGCCGATCATTCCCCCATTTCCCGAATCCCATACCTAGCAATGCTTGACCCATATGATCAGAAGGATATGAAAGAAGGCAAAACTTTTAACCCAATTAGCACCGTGACCTAAGAAGTAAGACGCTCGCTCAGCCGAAAGTTCGTCCTCGGCACCGTGTCAACAATGTTCCATCGCTCTCCAAGTTCGTTCTCGTCGTAGATCCTCGAGCTCCCTCTCTGAAGAGCTTGTGGCAGTCCCCAGGCGAGCTCGGGATTCTTCAACCATGCTCGAACCAAGTGGCGGCCCGAGCCAGGCCCAGGTGCATCCGAAAAGGCCTCGCGTGAGTGAAGGACGGCGTGGTTGTTGATGAACATCATATCGCCTGGCTCAGACTCGACCTGGATTTGGCTGCGCTTGGCTACTTCCTCAACCAGGTCCAGTGCCTCCCTCTGCGCAGCAGTCAGAACTGCGAGCTTCGCCGAACGCGGAACCCCTTCCAATCCAAGGAGTGGCTCCCGTGCAAAGTTCATAATGATCCGCCCGTCCTGGTGAAAGAGTAGAGGCCGCGTGCCCGATTCAAAAAACTTGCCACGGCTGTCTCACGTCAGTGATAATTTTCAATAACCATCTACTCTCGGTCGCCCACCTGTCAAAAGGCCAAATAGGCTGGGCGAGCAGTTCGATGACATCGGGACGCGAGGCCTTGAGGCAGTTGTATACAGTCCATGAGGAGGCAAGGAGGTTGGCTCCACCGCTAACGGCACAGTTACGGGTTTGGAGAGCAAGGATATCGCAAAAAGTGTCCGTGTGGAACGTCTGGTTACTGGTTAGCAGCGTGAAACTCCCGGAAATGACGTCGTGCTCACTGATGCCCGAGACGAATATCTGGTAGGCCGGGCATCTTGCGGCGTCTTGGACAGCTTCGCATCACGAATGTGCACTAGGCCAGGGTGTAAGTTGATTATCACGTTCAGCGAATGGGAAACGTACTGAGCATGTTGCCATCTTCGTCTTGTCGGCCTCGCTGGCCACCAATGTAGCTGGAAATCCCAAGGAATACAAGAACATTGTCCTCGGGAGAAAATCCCCGCGGGTTTAAACCGCGGATCATGGCAAAACCCTTTCCCCTGTGAACATCCTCGGCAAGCTGCAGCAACTTTGCACCGAGAGTCGGGAGAGGGAATGTGGCGCTTGATACATCACTCCCATACAAGCCAAGACCTGCGACTGTTAGCTAATCATCCATCGATAACTGACTCGAATGCCGGAACAAAGTACCTTTAAAATGGCACAAAGCAGTTTCAACCTCGGCCTGATCCTCTGAGTCCAAAAACAAAGTGAAGTGGTCAAGAGATCCAAAAGTCGACGAGTCCCAGCAGAGATCACCCCGCACTTCAACTGGCCAGTCACTGGTGATGAATGTAACGTTCTTCAGCTCGAGTTTATCCCAGGCGGGCATGGCCGCAAGGGGTGCTACCGTTTCCACGCCCATGGCTCGCAGTGGGGTTTCGTGATACGTTCGGAGGCAAGCGAAGTCGGGCAAAAATCCAAAAGTCCCAAAAACTACAGCAACAAGTAGATTTCCGGAGATGCAGCTCCTGTCCGACTCCAAAACCCAGCAGGGAGCCTGCAAGCCATTTATAAACACGTTCGACCATGCGGCTCAACATGCCGACAACTCCCTTTTCACTAGGGGCCCCGTCTGTAGCTCGTTCGGGATGGACAAGTTCCCGCATGGGTTGCGCTGCGCAGTGCCCGGCGCCCCTCACGAAAAGGGATTGCTCGATCGGGTTGAACAGCAGGAGGGGTCCCTGCAAGACGGCCAATGGGGGCATGGGGCCGGCCCTCCACCCTGTGCAAGACAATTGCGCTGTGATAAGACCGGCGGCTATTATTGGTGGGGGCCCAATTTTGTGTGGTAATTCGGGTGGCGGCCTGAGGCCCAGACTCGAGGCCGCGGAAAGCCATGAAGAGGGGTCGCTAGCTCAGCTCGTGAAGGAGTGCCACCCAACCCCCGCCAGACGCAAACAGCACCGCCATCAGGCCACCTGTGAGGATTCGGATGCTGTCTCCACAGCGGGAGCGTGCTCGAGGGTGTCGCGAGGGGCCCAATCCGGGTCAAAGAGCTGGCTTGTGTACCAGTACCGCCGGTGATATTCGTCGCTGTGATTGATGGCTTGGAATTCCGGCGCTTTCCCGATGTCAGCATCCCAGCATACGAGACACGGGACACAAGTGCGTGATTTGTGGCCCACTCACCTCTTTTCACAACCAGGTCGCGGCACTGCGCCATGAAGCTCGTCTGCTCCGGATCTAGCCGGGCCATTCTTCGCACCTTTGGCGACGCCCAGTCGAATCCCTCGCTGAACAGCTGCTGACCCTTGTAGCAATAGTGGAAATGGGCTAGGATGGTTTTCGCGCCCGAGTTGGTCGCCCGCACCAGAGGCATGTCCAAGTATTGGACCTAGCGCATCATTAGTTCCCGAGGATGATGGTGTCACGGCAGTAGCGTCGTGGGGCTTGCTTACCTTGGCTTGCCGTCTCGCGGCAAACTGTCGCTGAAAGTCCATCTGCATCTCGTAGTTCTGGAGCAGAATGAACGCCGTGAGGAACGTCACATACCAATCCTTGGAGCTGTGAACATTGAGCGTCGCCTGTAAGTCACGTAGGACATCTTTTCGAAGGGGCGTAAGAATGCGGTGGATGATGATGGATGCAATCTGGTAGTCGAGATATGGCGGCAGTGACGCCCAGTCGTAGAAAGGATCCTTGGGGTTTGCTCTCTGAAAGTCGCTATCTTCCCTCCCGCTGGTAGACCAGCACCGCCATTTGGACTCTACAAAGCGACACGCCACCCAGAGTCTCAGTGTTTTCTGAAGCATTCGGTTCTGTTTACCGCGGGGTCAGTGGATTCTCGGGGTTGGTAGTCGATCAAACACTCTCTCACCGGTATGGGGAACACTGATGCTCGATAAGCCTGCTCAAAGATATCCCACACGAGGGCATCGCTATCATCGAGGTACTCGTAGAGATACTGCGTTATCCCGCGATCGATATACTCGTTCATCGCGCGCACGACAGCCTCTGGATCGGCCACGGCCCAGGGGACGGCATACATGGGGCGGCCCTTGAGGTCGACATCCGTTGTGTGAAGCGGCGGGATAAACTCTCTAAGCTCCACAGCAAAGCTCAGGGGGCTCTGGAGCTGGCCAAGACGCAGCGTCTTGGGAGAGGAACTAGTCCATCGCCGCTCCAGGTGAAAGTCGCCATGGTGAGGGCCGATCATGGGATGCAATCGGTAGAATGGCATATAGTCCAAACCGGTTCGAAAGAGCGTGCTGTCGGTTACCATGTACCTGAGACAAGGTAGGCGGCTCATACGGACCGTCTTTTGCTGGCAAGTCAGGCATGGCCCACGAGGATTGATGGGGTCGGGGATGCACTGCAATGAAAGTCAGATATGAGCAGAAAGGAATACCGTTGCAGTCGGCATACCCGATTGCGCTGCATCCTACACCTCACACACGCATGTACTTGGCGGGTCAAATGGGTATCTCTCTTCTTGGCCCCCTGGTATGGACTCCGCTTCTTTCGGACCTTGGGCGAAGATGAATGGGACTGAGATGCGGAGCCGGAAAGCGACCCTGGCCTGCCCGACTTGGGGGCAATGATGTGGTAACGCTTATCTGCCGAGACAGCGGTAGGAGACATGGGCGTCTGAAACGAGGACATGGATCCGGGAGACGAGGATACCAAGGCCCAGCCCGAGTCGGTTCCAGTGTTCTCCGGATCTCTTTCCGGCCGAAGTTCCTGCGTCGCCGAGATGCTCTCCATATCGAGGTCAACTTGCGTCGGCGTAACGGAGACAAAGGACTCAGCGCCATCGCCTTCAAACGGGACAGCTTCGTCTGGCGGTGGGGCTTCCTCCAGGTTCCACAGGGGAGCATCGCAGTCGTACCAGGCCGTCTGGGGATTGAGGAGGATGACCTCAGTGTCGAGGTCGTGTGTTTCACCAGAAGCTGCCGATGGGGCAGAGAGCTGTGCGGCATCTTCTTCCACCTCAAATGAGTCCACGTCCATCGACTCATGGCGATGAATGACATGAACATGCTGCCAAGATAAGGGTGCGCCTCCATCGGCAGTCAGATCCTGAGGCGGCTGCGAGATGGGGAGGTGCGTCGAAGGGTCTGCGACATGATGGTGGGTGGGGAATTGACGGGCATTGCTGTGAGAGACCCTTCGCTGCTGGATAAGCTCCTCAGGCGAAAGGCCCAGCAGGTCGGCGACCTGTTGGATGCGTTCAAGTTCCTCGGCCGAGTAAAACTCCATGGCGAAAGACTGGGTGGGGTGAGGTACGGCCGATGGGTGCGAAAGGGGCGGTGCTCCAGGCTTGATATCTTGGTGCGGCTGTTGAAAAAGATGCTCTCTGTCTGCTGTCCAGGAAATGTCGCGGGGAAAGAATGGGTGCGCCAACTGGCCAATCGTGGGGTGCTGAAGCCGGCCACTGAAACCGATCAGAGATTCAGCCAACGGCAGCGGCGGAGGTAACCGGCGCGGCCAAGCATAACCGCACCACTGTGTTGGCTGCATAGTGCTAACGCCCGGGGGCTGCGCAGCCAATTGCGCGCCCATCCCAGGCGATTTGGCGACACTGGGCATCCCGCAACAAAGACTCTGTTGCGAGCGCGGCCCGAGCAAATCACCTGTCGGGCGATGATGAGGGTCTTCAACGGTTGGCCAAGGGTCTCGACCGCTCTTTACGCTGGTTCCGACGCCAATAAGAGCCTGAACCGATGTCGACCAACCTGGTGGGTGGAATGCGGAGTTGCCCAGTTATGGTACGGTCGCGGGTTCGTTAGCGACCGATTGGAGGAGCCGAAGACGGGACCGGTCATCAATTGCCACAGCCCTGTGTGGCAAACATGTCGCAGCCCCTGCGAGCCATTCAAGAGCGGGCAAATTGTCAGAACAGTCTCCTGAGGCGAGATCAGCAAAATCACTCGTCGATACTAAAGACTGCACTGCAGTGAAGTTGCTGCAGAACAGAGGGTCTGAGGACAACACACGTACTTCGTAATTGCCCAAGCGTCTCTGGCGCGCAAGCCAATCTCTCCGGACGACGAGGGTCCCGGTGTTCCACAAAGTCGCGAGGGTGCTCCATCGAGATTTGCTGGGATGTCGGGGTATGGATTTGCAGAGGCAAGACACCGTATTCATTCGATGGGGCGGCAGGGTTCATTGCGGCGCAACGACGGGGACGACGACAACAATGGCGACGACGATGCGAAATGTTCCTTGAACAGTGCAACTTTGGCTTCGACTTCGCGCTCTGGGCTCGACCGTTCCACTCCACTGCTCCTTCGTCCATTGAATCTGTCAGTGCCGTTCGAAAACTAGATTGGAAGGAGCCACTGGGTTAAGCAGCGCGCAAAGCACAAACCTGAGGCGTAATCGGAGGAAGGAGCGATCATAAATCGCGTCCAGGACCTTATGTTTCAAGGGCGCCCCATCTTTTCTCTTTTTCACCTGGCTACATCGAAAATCTCACCTCGTAATGAAAACAGTAGCTTGATGAGGCAACCGCCAGCTGAGTTCAGGTGTGGGAGAGATCACACCTTTCCCTTCCAAGTTTCCTCAGGGACAACTTGTCGCTTGCTGCTGTTCTTGTAATTCGGCATGTACCGAATCTCATCACCCGAACCAGTTCCGCCCAGATTCCAGGCATCCAACCACGAGGTCGAGCGGCCGACTTCGGTGGGACGTTGGTTCCAGGTTTTCCTTGGATAAGAGATTCGCCACTGCCATGTTGCCTTATCCCAACCGTGAGGATCAGCTCGTTAGCTTATTTCTCCAGATCGGCTTGAATTCTGCCCAATCATGCACGCCGCGTTGAGGCCGGGGTGATTTCGACCCGGCCCCGCCATAGCCCCGCGACCGTCCAACACTTCATCGGCTGGCAGTTTGCTGGCTTTAACATGCTCTTCCCCCTACGTCACTCTCCGTTCTTTGCTTGCTTTTTTCAAGTCCCGTTCAACCAACGCACACCCTTCCTGGCCGCTCCTAAGGTGCCAAGTGGTCCGCGTGGGCCGCTTCGGCGGTTTCAACACTAGACATCTTGACACTGGTCTCCATCGCTCGGGGCACGTGTTGCTAGTTGGCCCACACCATGTCAAGTTCCGAGACGAGCTCCGAGCCAACATACCACCCAGCTGAGCCGCGGTTGCTGTGGTTTTCCACCGCTGATTGGAACATCACTCGCAGCAGCGGCATTTTACCCACGGTTCTTTTTTTTTTTTCGCCGGCACCTTCATCCTTGACCGCTAGTTGTCGCTTGTCCGGACCGCGCTTACTACGAACCACCGCTGGATGGCACCATGCCGCGTGCTGAGCGGTAAAGCTAACAACGAGATTTAGAGCCGCTTCATCGGTTTTCCATGAGCCAATTATTAGCACCTACTATAGCGCGGTCCAGACCGATGAACATGGAGACAACCGGCGACACACCGAGGGATCGGCACCGCTCCGACCTGGGCCCGGCCTGGTCGCTCTCTTGACCCTGAATTATCACGACTTTTTGGTTGCCATGATCAGTCGGTTGTGGCGCGTTGGGTGCCTGGTGTTTTGTTCACGCAACTGTAGATCTCACAGAGAGCATCATGAGGTGTTTGCATAAATACCCGCGTCGTCGAGGGAGAGATCAAGGGTGATATCAATGGCGAATGCAGACAACAATCAACAATTCGACCCGGCAACTCAGCCAACCCCCTGCTGCATCTTCTCTGCGTCAGTGCAGTTCCTTGAGACAATGTCACGCGACACAAAAGTGCAAAGCCCGCAAAATGACGCCATAGCTATCCTCTCCCTCATCCAAGAAATATCCCGACTCCCGCCCAAAGGGGCTTACACTTCGCTATTGCGGTGCAATGGTGGGTTTCTTCCTGTGCACAACCGTCTTTGGCTCAACCAAGTCAGAATTCACCTGGGACGGTGATGCTGGGCCTCCAACCGCGGATATAGCACTCGTCAGTTCGAAGGAGACACCCAGCGTTGGTTCTGTTTCACTTGAGGTTTGGCAAGTGGTCTAACTCCGAGCAGGGTACACTAGAGAGAGGAAAAGGTGTAGAAAATGTTGACTTTGTAGAACTTTAATTGGACGTTTTTGATTTTAAAGCCTGTTCAAACCTCGATCTGTGCGATGTTCAACCGCAATGCAAACCTCAAGCTGGGTTGACCCATGGCATTCTCCCATGACATGGACGGGGGCGGACAGCACTGCCGGACAATTACGTGACAGGTGAAACAAAATTAAGGTTACCCAATCTCGATTGCGGGCAGTGATGAGGCTCACAGGCGCTCCAGACCGAGCCCAGACTAGCGAGTTCCAGCAAACGGGCAATGGCAGACGCAAAGCACGTAGGGTCCGACCTCAGTAGGTTTCTTTTTTCCCTGGCAGGCGCACCCAGGCACGAAGGCACCCGCGCTCCGACCTGCCACGGCACCTTCCAGCGGCCAGTCACCAGGGTCGTGTGCCAAGACGGCGCGGCGCGATGATAGTGAGTGATGGGCAACCGAACGAATGGAATTCCGCCAAAAGGAACCGCGATGCCTGAAATTGCAAAGCTCCATGGCCTCCGAAAGAGCGGAGCGGTCCCAGCTGACTCCCCTGCGGCAGGGGTCGGTCGAGCGGGTTAGCGAATCAGCAACGCGTTTGCTCACCGGCGGGGGTAGCATCAGAGGGAAGGTGCCTTGGGGAAAAACGAACTGTGCTCGCTCCGCCTACGTCATAATATGCCAAGCCCAGCACTTGCCAGGGCACTTCCAAGGCAGTCGCCCTCATGGCTCTTTCTCCTTCTCTCCGTCTGCTTTGGGTCCCCGCCTTTTTGGTTTTCGATGATGTAGGCAAATACCATTTTAAAACTGCCATGTTTCTCCCGCCCCCTTTTCTCTTGCCACTTCCCCCCCCCCCTTTTTTTTATTTTCCTATTGTCTTTTTTTCTTTCTCATTGCACCATTTCCTTAGTTGATAGATTCCACAGCCGATAGATCTCGCATGTTCATCATGTCTTGCAGCTAGCCATCGCCCCCCAAATCTCTCATCTCCTATTCGTCCGAT